>Ga0308411_10000034_pt1 | contig 66858 bp, 60 predicted proteins | sample HotsprottomLayer_2_FD_203530 | JGI IMG/M metagenome (GOLD analysis project Ga0308411, IMG submission 203530) | Hot spring phototrophic mat microbial communities from Octopus Spring, Yellowstone National Park, Wyoming, United States -... | ecosystem: Environmental > Aquatic > Thermal springs >... | reverse complement strand
TTATCAATAATATTTGTTTCATAAACCTGAGGTGAAAAACTCTCATCAGACTCAAAATCTTCTTTACCAAAACTGTTAGCAACTTTTAGGTTTTGGAATTTAATTCCTCCCTTCTTAAAGAAATCTTTAAAGAATAGGTCATAAGCGATGTAGCCAATACCAGCCAAAGAAAGTATAGAAAGAAAAGCTATCAAAACTCCGTAATTCCCTTTCTTACCCGATTTTTTACTTGACTTCCTCTTTTTCATGTATTAAGGTTCGGAACATATCACCTAGTTTTTATTTTCTTTTGTTTATCTTGCGTATGTTTGTCAACAAGCTCCACCCACCTTTTAGTTTTTATAAAGTTGAATCTTGCACCTTCTGACACAACAAAGAGAGCTGCAACATTACGGCTTTCAGCAAATTTAGGTCCCCCAACATCCCCCAATTTTAGCAAAACTCTTGACAAAACAACGCTATCAACACCGTTCTTACCTACCACAACAACAGATACGACTTTACTATCCGGTGGATATCCCGTTCTAGGGTCAATTATAGAAAAGTAGTTCTTAAAATCAATATTAAACCTGTCCTCATCAACCGATGAGATAGAAACAAATCTATCACTAACACTGAAACTGTGAACGAATTCACTAATTCCCATAGCCAGAGGATTTTTAACACCTATCACCCAATCACTATTGAATTTTTTACCTAAAACTAATGAATATCTTGTATCAACTGTAACTACAGCATTTTTTACTTTCTGCTCATCTAGCTTCTCTTTGACTTTCTCAAGCGCCAAACCTATAGCAAAAGGCTTCAAATAAAACTTGGTACTTTTACTCTTTAACCTTATTGACCCTTGGTAAATTATCAAATTCTTAGGAGAAGATGCCTTTAGAGCATATTCTACTTCCTCTTTAGTTGGTACATTAGGATTCTTGCCAAAACCCCAGAGTTCAATCAGGCTACCTATTGTTGGGCTTATTGCTCCCTTCGTTACATAGTAATAATCCAGAGTAATACCAAGGATTTTTAATAAATCTTCGTCACAGCTAACAAAGCCTCTATAGGCTTTGTAAGTTATATTACTTAGATAACTGCCACCTTCGTATGAATAGTTAAACATGTAGTTTGTAATTTTTTCAAAAATATCAAGTGCTAACTCTTCTCCCTTCTTCTCATTCCCAACAATCAAGTTAACCAATATCGGCAACGATTCGTAATAAAACTGTTTAGAAACCAAAACTTCGTTTTGGCTAAACGAAAAAGAAGAAGAATAAAACAAAAAGGTAAAAATAAAAACTATTTTCCCAAAATTCGGCTTCATAAATTTGACATAATCTTAAATCAAAACATTTCTTCGTATCAAAAGAAAGTGAGGCTTTTGAAAAACTCTTTCTTCAATAGTAAATAACTACTCCCAAGAAGAGGTATAACCTCTTTACATCAAATAGGGTGGAGTGCTTATAGCACATTCTTAAATTAAGAATCAGGCACTAGCCTGTTAAGAAACAGGCTTAGCCTGTTAAGAAGCAGGCATTAGCCTGATCAGGCTTAGCCTGTTGAATTTTTCAAAAATACATAAACCTTTTTTATAATTTTTTACCAAGAGGTAAAAATGATAGAGATACTTAAGAGTAGCATTTCAGACCTGAAGTCTGATTTTTGTGATGTAAGGTTTGAGGAAATTCACGGAACATCCATAGTCATATCAAACGAAGGTATAGAAGAAATAGCCTACAGAGACTCAAAAGGTGGCATAGTCAGAGTCCTAGATAATGGAGGAATGGCTTACAGTTCATTTAATTTGATTGATGACCTGAAAAACGCAATAATCAGTGCTCAAAAATCTGCAAAACTTCTAAGCACAAAATCAAAAATTGACATTACGAGATACCAAGCAATCAAGGATAAAGTCACCACAAGGTATGAGATAGACCCTCTTTCTTTGAGTTTAGATGAGAAATTAAAGATATTTAACGAATACATGAACATACTTAAAGCTAAGGATATACAATCAGCACGAGTTAGGTATCTTGACTACAGAAAAAAGAAGTACTATGTTAATTCCGAGGGAAGTGAAATAGAACTAGAATTCACCTATGTAGGTATAAGTTTTGTAGCCTATGCGGTTAGTGGTAACAATGTTCAGAAAGCGGCAGAATCAATAGCCCTTTACAAAGGATTTGAGGCAGTATCTAATTTACACTCAAAAGCTGAAGAAGTAGCCAAAAGAGCTGTTGACCTATTATTGGCTGAGCAAGTTGTAGGTGGTAGGTACAATGTAATAATTGACCCGAAACTCACAGGTGTTTTTGCACACGAAGCGTTTGGGCATCTTTCAGAAGCTGACCACATATATGGGAATCAAAGATTGATGGAAACGATGAAAATAGGGAGAAGGTTCGGCGTAGAAGAACTAAACATAATTGATGACGGTAACATTGAAGATGTTGTAGGTTATACACCATACGATGATGAAGGAATTCCTGCTCAGAGAACTTACCTAGTCAAAAACGGTGTTTTGAATGCAAGGCTACACTCAAGACTAACATCAAAATTCATGAACGAACCTCTATCAGGTAATGCTAGAGCTTTGAGTTATGAATTTCCACCTTTAGTAAGGATGACAAACACTTTCATTGACAATGGCACTACGCCAGTAGAAGAATTATTTGAGAAGCTAGGGAATGGAATATACGTTGTTGACTTTTTAGGTGGACAAACTAATTTAGAAATGTTCACTTTCTCAGCTGCTTACGGGTACAAAGTCGAAAACGGCAAGATAACGAAACTGCTCAGAGATATAACTCTGACAGGTAATGTTTTTGAAACTCTCAATAATATCGTTGCTATAGGCAACGACTTAAAAATCCACAGTACAATGGGAGGATGCGGCAAAGGTGGGCAATCACCTTTACCTGTAGGTGACGGTGGACCTCATATTTTAGTAAAAGATGTACTTATAGGGGGGAAAGTTGGATAAGGAAATAGAAAGAAAAGTAGGCAAAGAAATAAACATAAAGAAAGTAAATACGATGATAGGAAATGAAACAATATTCAGAGGGACTTTTGTTGTAGAAGGAGCAATAAGAATTGACGGCATGTACGAAGGGAATATAAGAACGAAGGACCTTGTGATAGTAGGGTCAACTGGTAAAGTGAAAGGTGATATATATGGCGAAGCTGTAGTTATTGGTGGAGCTGTAAAAGGAAACATATTCGCCATGAAGGATATAGTTTTACTTAGCACTGCAAAGGTAATAGGAGACTTAACAGCAACTAAAATACTTATGGACGAAGGAGCGAAATTCAAAGGGAAATTCAAAAGAGTCAGCGAAGAAGAGCTTAAAGCTCTTTTTGAAAAAGAAGTCAACACCTTTATAGAAAAAGAAAAATCATCTTGGGAGTGGTGAAGTTAAATTTTTTTTAGTTTTTCCAAGTACTCATTTCTAAAACTTTTGTTGTGATTGTCAGCATTGCTACAATCCAGAAAATGAAGAAAGCCACATCCCTCAAGTCAATTATTCCTGATAGGAAAGAGGAGAAGTGATTCAGGAAAGAAAGCTCATTCAATACATTAGATATAAAATCATTTGCAACAACTCCTGAGAGAACATCTATGAACCAAAGCAAGAATATGAGAGCGAATCCTATTATAGCGGCTACCATCTGGTTTTGAGACAGTGAAGAAGCAAATAGCCCAATTGAAAGGAAGGCACTCATTGCAAGTATAAAACCTACATATCCAGAAATTATAACTCCATAATCAGGAGAACCGTAAACCTCAAGCAAAATGACATAAACAACTGTTAGGAATAACCCGCTTAAGAATATAGCTATGCTCGCTAGATATTTACCTATAACAACCTGGTAAAGAGAAATAGGAGATGTTCTCAAAAGTTCATAAGTGTTTGATCTTTTTTCCTCTGACAATAGCCTCATCGTTAGTATCGGGGAAACTAACATTCCGGCTATTATCATATTATTGAAAACTCTACTCAAATCAGATACCCTTACGAACGAGAAATAAAAATGGAACAAATATCCAGAAATCACCAAAAAAGCAAGCATCACAATATACGCCACAGGAGTAGTAAAATAAACTATTATCTCTTTCTTAAAAACATACCAAATGTTTCTCATAAGCTTAAATTATCTCCAAAACCATCAAAACATCACCTTGATTAACAACCTCTGCATTCTTTTTGAATATTTTAACAACTTTGCCTGTAACAGGAGCTTTTATTTCGTTCAACACCTTCATAGCTTCAACAATACACAGAGTAGCCCCGGCATTGACATGCTGTCCTTCTTTAACAAAAGGCTCAGCACCAGGAGCGGGTGCCTCGTAATAAGTCCCTTTTATTGGTGAAACAACTTTGTGATAATTAGGAGCATCAAAAGGGTCAGTTTGCTGAGATTTCCTAGCTTCCTGAGGTTTCGGCTGAACTGAAGGCTTTTGAATTTCAGTAGTAGGTGCTTGTACTACAGTTGAAGGAGTTACAGCACCAACTACCGGCGTAAATAAGCCATAGTGATCTTTGGAAGAGAACTTTATAGAAAACTCTTCCGTCTCTATAACTAGCTCCGATAAATTGTTCTCCTTGAATATCTCTGACAACTCCTCTATCTCTTTGAAAGGAATACCTTCAAGCTTTGCCATACCAACACCCTTTAAAAAGAATTATTACAAACAACTATCGTAATTTTCAATATCAAAAATTCTAGACTCATACCAGTGCTTAAAGTTGAGAAACTCATGAAGATAACAAAAGAAGCGTATGAGCTTAGGTGGATAAACAAACAGGATGTTTATGATGGATTGAATGACAAGTTAGTGGCAGCGAGGGAGAATATAAAGAAAGGCTGGTGGAATTACCACACTGCTAGGAACATAATAGAGGCGTACAATCACTTACTTGATGCACAGAGAGACAACGCAATAGATGAGATGACTACAGAATGCTCTATTACGATGCAAACGAATTAATTGGCATGCTTAATTAAAATAGAGGAGGGAATTCCCCTCCTCTAAGAAAATTAATGGCTCACTCTAAGGTAATTATTGACTAATACACTCTCAAAAGTAACGAAAATCCATAAGAAGTTTTTGAATGCAACAATTACTGAAATGTAAAATTTTACTTAGATGGATGAGAAAAGCAAAGCTAAAAACTTTGTTTTCAAGCTCCTAGCTAAGAGATACAAAACCGAATTTGAAGTTAGGAATGTCCTAAAGAAGAAATTTAATCTAAGCGAAGAGGAGATAAACGAAATAATCAGTGAAGCCAAAAGCATAGGATTGATTAGCGATGAATACTTTGCTAAAACTTTCGTAGAATCCAAAATAAACAAAGGATACGGCAGTAGGTACATAAAAGCAAGACTAAAATCAAAAGGTATAGAACTAGACGAACCTTTGAGCCCAAATATTGAAAAGGTAATAGAAATCATAAAGCGAAAGTATGGAAAAGAGCTAGAAGCCACCAACCAATTAGAAAGAAAGAAAACAATAAACAAAATTTTCAATTTTCTATCTTACAGAGGATTCTCTAGTGATGAAATAAAGGAAGTAATCAGGAAAATAAACTATGATGCTTGAGGTAAAACTTACTTTATTGGCTCAAATGCTTTACCACCACCCTTAAAGAACTTTGTAAAGAACTCGTAGTAACTCAACCTCAAAGCCTGTATCCCTACAATAAATCCTTCAAAGCCTATTATGAATAAGTGTCCAAAAACTATCACTATCAAAGCAAGAATATCACCAATAGTTGAACCTTTTAGCACTTCTGCTATTGAAGAGAAGGTTATCACTAGTGCCGTATGGTTAAGAGCAAAACCTGCTATTCTTATGAAAGACACTGTATTACTTATAAAAGATATAAAAACCTCAAATATGTTAAAGAACACGGATATAGGAGAAACCTTCTGATGATGGTGCTTCGCTTCTATTATAGCTTCTATAACAAACATCACTATGGCTATTAAAATACCCCATAGCATTATTGAAAAATCAAACTTCGAATTTGTTAAAAAGACATAAATCGGGTATATCACCAAAGATGAATAGAAAATTAGTCCTGCTAGCCCATGGTGACCAAATACCAATTCAACAAAGTTCTTAGCCCGTATGGTGTTTATAATATTCAAAATAAGTCCAAGAGTTATTACAAAAGCTCCTATGAGTATCGACACTTTCATTATTTCAATGACATCGTGCAATGGTGATATCCAAACATGAGGTATTATTTTCTCCTCTATTCCGAAGACTGAGCCATACATTACACCGAAAAACGCCGCTGACAAACCTACAGCCATTCCCAAACCTGCAATAACTCTAAAATTCTTAAACTTAAGGAAGAGAATTAGAGAAACAAGGAAAAGCACTAATCCTTGCCCTACATCACCAAACATCATTCCATAAAATATTACGTAAAGCACCGTCAGAATTATCGTAGGGTCAATCTCAAAGAACTTTGGTATAGAGTACAACTTCACTAAGGATTCAAAAGAAAACAAGAACTTAGGATTGTTTAGTTTAGTTGGCACTACTGCATTCTTATCTTCTTTTAGAACTTTCTCAGCTTCTTTAAATTCTATTACATACACTCCCCTTGTAGCATTCCTCACAACTTCCTCAAATTCTTTCTTCAACCTTTGTGGAATCCAGCCAGAGAAAAGGAAAAACTTTTTAGCTTTTAGAGATGCATTTTTTATTTTCAAAGAAACACTGTTAAACCAAAGTCCCTCATACAACTCTAAAATTTCATCAATTATCCCCTCTCTTAGCTTATCTAATATAACTTTAGTTCTCTTTTTCTCACTTTCTACCTCTATGAGCTTCGCCTCAATTTCCTCAATGTTAACTTCCTCTTTTAGTATCTCTTCTAGTTCTATCTGCTTAACAAACGAAGCAGATAACTTCAAAACTTCCTGTTTGTAATTCTCTGGTGTAACCAAAAGGAAAACAGCAACATTACCGATTTCCTCTACCTCCTGAACAAGCGAAGGAACATTTGACAAAACTTTCTGCACTGCCTGAATTTCATACTTGGGAATTGCAACAACTACGATAAATAACTTCTCCCCTTTGAGCTCTTTTGTTACCGATTCTATTTGATTTCTTATGTTGTACCTGACCTTTCTAAACCTAAGGTCTAGCTCTTCCTTTTCTAAGCTTTCTATCTTTTCAGACAATGAATAAAATTCGTTTTCTATTTTCCTTAGTCTTGAATCTAGCTCATCCAAACTCATTGGCTTTCTTTTGTCTAATGTATCTTTTAATAAGTTTTCTGGTACACCTACACTTGATGCTAACCTATCTAGCCTTAGTTTTATATTGCCTACTCTCTCTGCTTGCTTTTCCTGATCACTAGCTTTTTCCAAAGCCTTTAACTTCTCAGCATCCTTGAGTCTCACATTCTTTAACTCAAATTCACCAAATTTCATTAAACCTGTAGAAAGGTCTTTTAGGTAATCTTCTGTTGTTAGAACATGTACCTCTAACATTTTTTCAGGAAATAGCATAAAAACCCCCACAAACTACAAAACAAGTAAGGACCTAAGCTTATCTAATGAAAAGCCTTCTAACAAAGCTCCCACCATAGCAAGATAATTCCTAGAATCTATCTCTCTGAGCATCAGAGTAGCAATGATTGAGGTAGGATTCAAAGGCAAACTAACCACAATGTTTTTACATCTTTCTTTTAGTAAAATATCCCTAAACCTAGCAATATCATCAAGCTCTGTCACTATAAATGTCGAAGGAATAACCTTGTTATCAATACATTTCTTTATGAACTCTTCCTTCCCATCACCTATAAATATATAAGCCAGTATCTCCACTTTGTTTGACAAAAAAGTGAGTCTCTGAATTATTTCTTCAACATTCCTACCACCTAAGTATTTAAGCTTTGCTAGAGAGAGAAGCAAATCATAAAAAGCCTTTTCTAGAACTAAACTTCTCAGAAGTTGGTCAACCTTCTGATATTTCTTTATGAGGTTTGAATAATAAGCGATGCTTGATTCTAGAAGAAGGTCATTTACAGTCCCTAGGCTTATAGTTCTTATCAGATCTTTAAGGTGACGAGACGAAATTTTATGATGCTCTATAAGTTTATAATAACTTTCCTTTATCTTTTGAACTGATGTCTCCGAAACTAGGGAATTAAAATTAACAACAGTATAGTAATCAAATAAGAAAATATCACTTCCTGGATAACCGCTTAGTCGTGCTTTAAGAAGAACGTTCAAGTTGTAGAACTCGTAGTACAGCATGTAAGCCTCTATAATCTCAGTAGTATTAGGATCCTTAGAAAGAGAGATGAATTTCTTACCTACATTTATAGGTATATTTAGAGCATACTTTTGTATTTCGTTTACACTTAGCTTGACACCTTCGTACTTTGAAATAACATTTTCAATCTCTTCGCTGCTTACCGAAGACATCAAAGAAAAAATTTCAGGAGTAGTTATTTTGTTTAATTCGTGCCTTATTGGATAAGCTAAAATAGCCATCTGTGTTTCGTAAGACATAAAGGAATTATTATAATTTCTACATATTGCTTTCAATATATTTAGAATTAAAAAAACCTTTACCTAAAGGTGCCTAATGGCACCTTGTGCTTAAAGCGCTTTTTCATTTGAACATTCTAGAAAGTATAGAGAGATGATGTCTCTCTACCTAAAACAAGGTTAGGTAGGACTAGGCAATGTGCTTAACAGGACATCTCAATTAAGTTCTTAAAGCACTAATCAGAGAAGCTTAGTTTGTAAAAAAGCAAGGCAAAGTTAAGAGAAAATGCAAAAAGAGCCACAGGCTCACTATTTGCCTTCTTAAGAAAGGAAATTTATTTTTCAACAACCTTAGGTACTACTATGAAGTTATCTTTTCTTTGAGGAAAATTATTTTTGAGCTCTTCGCTGTAGGCGAAAGGCTTATGTTCATCTTCTCTTGGTATGTTAGGTATATCTATTGGGTAAGGTGACGGTTCAACCTCACTAGTATCAAGCTCATTAATCATCTCTACAAAAGAAACTATATTAGAGAACTCGCTTATGAAGTTTTCCTCTTCCTCACCAGAAAATCTGAGTCTAGAAAGGTATGCAACTTTTTTAACTACCTCTTTAGGTACCATATTAATCCTCTAGGTAAAAACCAAAAAGGAGTACAATAAATATGTGTACTCCCTTGAATTACCATCTATAGTGAGCAAAAGCTTTGTTTGCTTCTGCCATCTTGTGCATTTCTATCTTCTTCTTAATAGCATTTCCAGTTTCATTGTAAGCGTTGATTATCTCATCGGCTAGTTTTTGGTACATTGGCCTACCTTGAACTTCACTACAAGATTTCACAAGCCACCTTATAGCTAAAGACAAAGCTCTCTCAGGTCTAACCTCAATAGGTACCTGATACGTAGCACCGCCAACTCTCCTAGGTCTGACCTCCAGAGAAGGCTTAAGGTTTTCTATAGCCTTCGTAAGAACTTCTAGAGGATCCTTGTTAGTCTTTTGTTTTACTAAGTCAAGAGCAGCATAAACTATATTTTGTGCCTTAAGCTTTTTACCATCTTTCATCACTATGTTTATTAACTTAGAAACAAGAGTAGAACCATATTTATAGTCTGGCAAAACAGGATGTTTCTTATAAGCTCTTTTTTTCCTTGGCATAACTCATTACCTCCTAAGATTTAGGCTTCTTCGCACCATATTTAGACCTACTGGTTCTTCTTCCTTCAACACCTGCAGTATCCAGAGCACCTCTTATTATATGGTACTTAACACCTGGCAAGTCCTTCACCCTACCACCTCTTACAAGAACAATAGAGTGCTCTTGTAGGTTATGCCCTATTCCAGGAATATAAGCTATAACCTCCACTTTGTTAGACAACATCACCTTAGCTATTTTCCTTAGAGCAGAGTTAGGTTTCTTTGGCGTCATCGTGGTGACCCTAACACAAACACCTCTTTTCTGAGGTGCTCCACCCAAAGCCACTGACCTGCTCTTCTTCTTAACCTTTTTCCTCCCAAACCTAACTAACTGATTGATAGTAGGCATACTTCCCTCACAATTGTAAAACATTTTATAATTTCCACCTCAATAATTTCAAGTATCGAAGATTGTGTTGAAAAACCCAACAGGCTTAGCCTGTTTTTCAATAATAGGAAAGAACTATTCCTTGCAAAACCTTTTATAAGAGTAAAGAAATGTGTAGCATCTCTCCGATAAAAATGGGCAGATAGAAATTACCAATTACTATTTGCCCGAGTAGACTCAAGAAAAGTTGAATTTTTGAATATAACTACCTGTTCTTGAATGAAATTTAAAGAGTTTTTTATACTGTCTTTCATGGGACTAAAAGTTGTTATACCTGTTGCCGGTAAAGGCACAAGACTAAGACCACATACATTACTTATACCCAAAGCATTAATAAATGTCGGAGAAAAGAAAATAATTGACTACATAATGGATATTGTAGTACCTTTAGCACCGGAAGAAGTTATTTTTGTAATAGGATACCTAGGCGATATTATAAAAGAATACATTGAATCAGCGTATCCCAAAGTTAACTCTTCATTTGTGCTTCAAGAAAAACCTCAGGGGCTAGGCCATGCTATAAGTGTAGCGTCCCAGAAAATAAACGAAAACGACAGTTTGCTTATACTGCTGGGGGACCTTATCTTTTTCGCAGATGTAAATAGAGCCATAAAAGAAATACCAATAGGAGAACACACAATATCAGTAATGTCCGTTCATGACCCACACAGGTATGGAGTTGTCGTTTTAGACAAAAAGGGTAAATATGTAGAAAAACTTGTTGAAAAGCCATCTACACCTGTCTCTAACTTAGCAATATCAGGTATCTATTATTTTAGCATAGCAAAACCTTTACTAGAAAGCATAAAATACATAATATCAAACAACATAAAAACTAAAGGAGAGTACCAACTAACCGATGCCATGATGGAAATGGTAAAAAAAGGTGAAAAAATAAGCGTCTTCCAGATAGAGGAAATTTACGACTGCGGAAGCAAAGAAAAGCTAATAGAAGCAAACAATAAGCTACTAGATAAATTCTTTAAACATATCGACATAAAGAGTCCAGCGATAAACATAAAAAACTCAGTAATCATACCCCCAGTATATATAAACCCTAATGCTTACATAGAAATGAGTGTCATAGGTCCATATGTTTCCGTTCACAAAGGAGCAAATATCAGAAATTCAGTTATCAGAGAAAGTATAATCGAAGAAGGAGCACATGTAGATGGTATGATAATGGATAAAAGCTTAATAGGAAGAGATAGCTATGTAGAAGAAGCCTTCAGAGAACTCAATATAGGTCCCCATTCAGAATACAAGAAAAAGAGCTTATAGTCATATTAAAAACAACATCTACAAATTTGATAATTTATGCTATTTTGCTTCTGAATTAATAAGAGAATTAAATAGGTGGAGTTCCCCATGGATGGAGAGAAAATAAAAAAGTTCATTCAGTCAATTAAAATATATAATGATGAACCTAACAAAAGAGTTTTTAGAGTTGACAGAGACTGTTATGTTATATTCACAGGCTTCTCTGCACTTGACGAAAAGCCTTTTATAAGAATAGGTTATTCAAAGTACATTGAAAAGTTCAAACAGTACATAAGCAATGCGATAATTGCAGCCGGTTATCTCTCCTCCCTAAAGGAGGAGATAAAACAAATAGAAACAGAAGAATATGAAACTAACTTCATAGTCCCAGAAAGTATATATAATGTAGTCCTAAAATTCATAAGACCCACTTCTCACCACAAGGTGAACGTAAATGTTATAGACAAACAAACCTTAGAAGACTATAGTTCAGTCCTTAGAGAAATAAGCCAAAAATACAAGTCTTATGTCTTACTCTACGACAATGGAAACTTTGCTGTAACGTTTAGCGGAAAAAAAATCTTTGATATGTTCAGTGCAATAAACAGAGACCTAACAACTTCAAAATTTTTATTCCTTACCTCAAGCAAAACAACGGAAATATACCCACTAGAATCAGTCGTTAGATTAGGTAACTCCTACACAATATTAACAAACTCTGGGAATATAGCAGTAATAGGGCATGAACTTGATGAGAACAAACTCATAAGAAACCTTTACCCAACATCAAAGATAAAAACGGTTGTAGGCAATGATGTAATACCCCTTATTGATTTCATAAGGCTACTAAACAGCCGAAGTTCCATCAAAGTCTACACAACAAAAGAGGTATATGATGACTTCAAAAAATTCAGTTTAGGCATAAAATTCGTTGATGTTAGTGATAAAATAGATATCATAAAGAACATAAATATAGTTTCTGAAAAAGAAAAGTACTACATTCCTCTAAAAGACAACAACGGAATTGAAAATAACCTCGTGATGAGTGAAAACAAAGAGAACTTAAAGAATCCAATCATATTAGAGGAAGGTGAAGTATTTCTTCTAAATACATTTGCTAAAAGTAAGCTTCCGTCAATATCCACTGACATATTCCTAATAGACCCCGATAAAATAGAAATTGAAAAAGTAACAAAAGAATTTGAAGCTAACGCTTCAAAGATTTTCTCAAGAAAAGTATTAGCAGAAATAATCAGAGAGTTTGAAAATGATACAAACAGAATAATAAAAGACAGGAGAAGGTTCGAAGAGCTAGCAAAACTTTACGAAGAAATACAAAGCTTAAGCCTAAGCGAAAGGGCAGATATACTAGTCAAGGCAGAAAAATTGGAAGGAACAGAAAAAGAAAAGGAAATAAAAAGTTCAATTGAAGGTAAAGAACAAGAAACCAGATTGAAGAAGGCAAGCACAAGTAAAGAAAAAGTAGAACTAACAACTAAAGCACCAAAAGAAAAGTTAAAAATGAGAGAATTAATTCTAAAAAATTGGTGGATCATAGCATTAGTTGGACTACTTCTAATTCTGGGTAGCATAACATTTGTCTTTAGAGACACCATAAAAGAAACACTAACTAGATGGTCTCTAGAAATTCAGCAAACAAGCGACGAAAAGAAAATTAGCAATGTACTCAATAAGCTTGAAGATACTTACGAACCTGAATTAACAAAAATCCAGAACGAATTAGATATCACAATAACCGACTACGATATATGGGTTTATGTTAACAAGGTAGCATTAATAAATGGCTATAAACCTCTAACCTACAAAAAGCCAAAAAAATGGGAAGATCCTGATTGGATATACCCCGGTATGAAGCTAAAGCTAGTTGATGACACAGTTATAACAGTAAGACCTCGAGACAACATGTGGAACATAAGCAAGAGAAAGCTCATAGAAGATTATATAAAAAAGAATTTTGCCGTCGTGATAGTCAAATCAAAATCAGGAACAAACACATATTATGTAAAAAAGAGAAAGCAAAACCCATAATTTTGTAGAAAGTTAAGATAAAATTATTTATGATACATCCTGTAGGAGGAGTGTTATGAAAAAGCTAATTCTAATATTATTTTTAGCTATTTTAGTGTTAGGACTTTACAACTGTGGTGGAGCACCTAAACCAGAACAAGAACTTAGCTTAGCAAAACAAAAGATAGATTTGGCTAAGTCCGAAGAAGCTCCTAGCTATACACCTAATGAATTCAATACAGCTCTAAATGATTATGTAGCGGCTACTAATGCTGTAGCTCAAGGCAAAAATGATGTAGCAAAGCAAAAAGCTTTGTCATCCATATCAAACTCTGACATAGCAATCGCCAAAACAAGACAACTAAAATCTGAAAAAGCACTAACAACATTCGGAGACTTACTAAAGGAAGCAGAAGAAATGAAAGCCGATGTAATTGTACCAGAAAAGTTTGAAAACTACAAAAAATCTTACGAGGTATCAGAATCATTACACAAGCAAGGTATGTACCAAGATTCTTACACAAATTCAAAAGCTGTCTTACCATCTCTTGAATCCGATGTAAGCGAACTAAGAACAAAATGGAACAATGCCAGAGAGGAGCTCAGAAAAGCTATTGATGCTACCCAAGACCCATTCTACAAAGGAGCAAAGAAAAGATTAACGAATGAAACAGCAGAGATTGAAAACATAATCTCAGAAGCAAAAACCTTACTTGACCAGGCAAAATTAGATGAAAGCATTCAAAAATCAAAGGAAGCACAAGAAAAAATTAAAAACTTGATAAATGCCTTGAGAAAAGTAAATGAAGACTATCTAAACGAAACTGGTAAAAAGCTAAAAGAACTCAAAATAAACAGAAACCTGATATTCATGTACTTTGGCAACGATATTAAGACAAAAGAATTCAAAATAGCACAATTAATAAACATATACGAAAAGAAAGAAGAGGGACTTGTCAAAGTTGAAGAAAAAGATATATCCCAAATGACATACCAAGAACTAACAAACTACAAAGCCAAGCTAGAAAGTGAAATGAACAACCTAAAATCACAGATAAGAGAACTATACAATTCAGCACAAATTGATTATAGTAATGGTGAATACCTAAGGTCCATGGAAACACTAGACAAAGTTAACGAACTAGTATCTCAATACAATGAAATACAAGATACTTACAACAAGGTATCCAGCGAGATAGATAAAAGAGAAAAAACAAAAGTCTCAAAGAAACCTGCCGTTGAGCAACCTAAAAAAGAATCCGTAGGAACATACAAAGTGAAAAAAGGAGATTTCCTATCAAAAATAGCAACTAAGTTGTTTAACGGTGGATATTGGTGGTGGCCCAAAATATTCGTATTGAATAAAGATAAACTTTCGGACCCTGACATCATTGATGAAGGGATGGAGTTAAAAGTTCCTACTTCCTTGCCAGAGTAAAAAATAAAAGATGGCAACAGATGAAGATCTAATAAAACTCATCAAAGAGGGCAGCAAAGATGAAAAAGATAGAGCTTTTGCTGTCCTCTACGACAAATACAAAAACTTCGTATATGACTTTGGTAGAACAATGGGTATACCGAGGGATTTGTGCTCTGATTTCCTTCAGAATGTTTTTTTAAGAGTATTTGAAAAGATTTATAAATTCAAAGATGATAAAGAGTTTTTCCCTTGGCTTTTCTCCCTAGTAAGGAACGAATGTATTAACTTTATCAAAAAAAATAAAAAACGCATAAGAAGCTACAGCCAACACGAAGAATTTGAGTCTATCAGCAAAAAACCAGAAGACGAAGACGCTATATTAATAGAAGAAATTAGAAAATTTCTAAATCAGCTACCATACGAAGAAAAAGAAGCTATCTTTCTAAGGTACTACCAAGATTTTGATGCTAAGGAGATAGCCAAAATACTAAATGTTTCCGAGAGGAAAGTTTATATCCTTATCGAGAGAGGAATAGAAAAAATAAGAAAACACTTAGGGCTAACTTAATTTTCTATCTCTTCTCTTATTATTTTTCTAGACTTCTCGTTTATTATCTGAAGTTCTTCAAGCAAATCAATTGCTATACTTTTCGCAGTCTCCGATTCATCACATATAATTCTCTCTACTCCTTTTGATTTCAGCTTCTCTACCTCACTCAAGAACCTAACTCTTGCTATCACCCTGATATTCCCATTTAGTATTCTTGCCTTCTCCACTATAAATGTTGTTTCACCTATATCAGGTACAGTGATGACTATTATTTTAGCGTTCTTTATTCCAGCCCACTTGAGTATGTGCTCATTTTTAGCATCCCCAAAATGTATATTCACTCCCTGCTCTCTAAACTTTCTGACAGTGTTTATATTTGTCTCAAGAACTATATAACTCACCTTTAGATCATTAAGTACTCTCGAAACCTCCTGTCCAACGGGTCCAAAACCTACAATTATTACATCAACTACCATCTCTTCTTCTACTTTACTTTTTTCTCGTAGCTTACCTAAAACTTTTTTATCAATAACCTTTGTCAATTCAATCAATAAAGGAGTAGAAATCATAGAAAGGACTATTGAAATGCTAATAATACTAAAAAGTTCATCATTGATTACCCCCTTGCCAATAGATAATGATAATATCAAAAAACCAAACTCACCAACATTAGAAAGAAGAACAGAAGACTTGAGGTTGTGAGACACAGGAACTTTAGAAAAAATATTTATCAAAAATACAACCAACATCTTGACCAAAACAATAGCCAAAACTAACAAAATAATTAGTGACAGCTTGCCTACAAGCACATTAAGATTAATTAAAGCACCTACATATATAAAAAAGAACCCAATGAAAATTTCCTTTAATGAAAAAATTTCACTCGCTATTTGCCTACCGAAAAACGAATCAGCTATTATCATTCCAGCAACAAATGCTCCAAGAAACGGTGATAACCCCAAAAACCTTGATATTGTAGCACTACCAAAACTAATGACTATAGCCAAAAACACAAGTAAGTACCTATCCCTTATAGCCAAAATATCAGCAAACTTACTTTTTGTAAAGTAGTAAAGAATCAAGCTATAAACAACGAAGATAACTATACCTATAACTAAACTAGATACATTTACTCCTCCTTCTAAAAACAACGGTAAAATGGTTAATACTATTATTGAAAAAATATCCTGAATTAAAGATGTAACAAATGCTATTCTCGCGTACCTAAAACCGAAACTTCCGGATTTTTCTATTACCGAACCTATGACTATGGTACTTGAAAATGTTAATGTAGAACCTATTAAGAATGCTAAAATATGATTTTTGAAAATTAGAAACGCAAACAGATACAACAATAGAAAAGTTATAACCACCTGTAAAACACCTATTACTATATCCCCCTTCTCTCTAAGTAAAGTGCTAAGCGAAAACTCTACACCTATAAAGAACAAAAGCAAAACAAGCCCCAAATTCGACATCTCATAAAATACTACATTGTTTTCTATTATCCCCAGTTTTCCTAATATTACACCACTAGATATTAGAGCAACTATGAAGCTTATATTTGCTTTAGTAAAGACATAAATAAGGATTGAAGAAATTAAAAATACCAAGAATACACCAGATATGATATCCAAATGTAACATTTCTAAAGCTCCTCAACAATTATGTTCTCATTAGTGTATATACATATCTGTCCTGCTATTCTAAGAGAGTTTTCAACGATTTCTCTTGGGTCCATACTTGGATTAGAAATCAAAAAAGCTTTAGCGGCAGCTAGTGCATAAGGTCCACCTGAACCTATTGCAGCTATGTTATTCTCAGGCTCTAGAACATCACCAGTACCAGAAAGAATAAGTATCTTTTCCTTGTTTCCTGCAATCATCATAGCTTCCAACCTTCTTAGATACTTGTCTGTCCTCCATTCCTTAGCTAAGTCTACAGCAGCCTTCAAAAGATTCCCATTATTTTCCTTAAGATGCCCTTCAAACTTCTCTAAAAGCGTCAAAGCATCAGCCGTAGCTCCAGCAAAACCAACAAGCACCTTACCATCAAAAATTTTCCTTATCTTCCTAGCATTTGACTTCAAAACTGTTTCACCAAGTGTAACCTGCCCATCACCACCAATCACAAGCCTACCATCCTTAAGTATACCCAAAACAGTAGTCGATCTTATCTTTCTTTCCATGTTAAAAATATGAAAGATTTTCTTATTCAGTTTCTAAATAGAAAGAAGGTGTTGAAAAACAGGCTAGACCTATATCAGGCTAATACCTGTTTTTAATCTAAAATAAGAAAGTGCCTTAGGCACAAGTGTCTTAGACACAAGTGCCTTAGACACAAGTGCTTTAAGCACGGAGTGCTATGAAGCACGAAATGCTACGAAGCACAAGGTGCTATGAAGCACACATATTAACAGCAAGATTGAAATTTCGTTATTTATGCTCTTAAGAGTAACGCATCAACAAGAAAATAGTTCTCTTAATAGTCAAGAGAGGCTCTGCCTCTCTTATAATTTAAGTTATGAAAGAACTAATGGAAGAAATAGTATTAGTGTCAAAACTTTTGTATGATAGAGGCTACATTACTTCAAAAGAAGGTAATCTAAGCTACAGAGTAGGCAACGAGATACTTATAACCCCCTCAGGTAAACCAAAGTGGAATCTCTCACCTGATGACATAGTTAGAGTCAACATAAACAAACTCAAAGAAGGTGAACGAGGTGAAGCATCATCTGAAGTTTTCACGCATATGAGTTTTTATTTATCCAATCCAGATGCTAAGTGTATTTTACACGCTCACCCTACTAATGTTATATCACTCAATCTAATAGGCTATGATTTCAAAAATCTCATTTTACCTGAGATGGAATACTTCTTAGGTGAAATATATGTTTCTGATTATGCTACTCCCGGTACTCCCGAAGGTGCTAAAGTTGTAGAAGGAATAAAAAATGATGTTGTAGTTCTACCCAAGCACGGAGTGCTAATAAAGAGCAAAGAAAACCTATGGGACGCATTTTATAAATTAGAAGTTCTGGAAAAGGGATCTAGAATCATACTTAATTACCTTCTTTATAAAGAAGGTAAAAAATAGGACTCAAAGTACCAATTACCCCAATAATAAATGAAAACAGTAGGAAGAATGGAAAAACTAAAAAAGCTTTCCATTTCGAAATCACTACTTTCAGCAAAAGGTACGTAACATAAAAAACTAAGAAAGGTAAGGTAAGCCATATATTACCAAGTATCAACGAAGCTAAAAAGGTGGACCAAAGCAACAAGAAAAGTATTCCCCTACTCACCAACCCCCCAATATTACCTGTCTTTATAAGTAGTGATATTCTCAGGAAATAATCACTAAACAAATCTAATTTCTCTTCAGATACTGTACTCCAATCCGATGAGAATACGAAAAAGTTATACTTCTTCTTGAGCTTCAAAGTTATATCTCTAAGGTCTGAGAAGTCAACATTTTCTTTTAACAAGTATATGAAAGTTTTTGAATCAACACAAAGGAAATTAGACACAGGTAAGGGAATCAGCCTAGAGTTAATAACTCTTATTGCTATGTTATAGAGAGGCATCAGGAAGTGAGAGAAAATTATATTGTTTGAAATATAAGAGCCCAAATCCTCTTCAGGGTAGGACACCGAACCGTTCATGACACCTATTCTGTATGACTCTATAAGAGAAGACAAAACTCCCAAATCTATGTTTTTGTTAACTCTGTAGTTTTTGATTATCACAAAGTCATTTTTCTCTATTTCATCTAAATCCTTATCCTTTGAGTTAAGTCCTATTAATCTACCATTTGAAAAAATATAAAACCTGTACGGGTAATTTTTAGGAATAGTTATAGGTCTGTCATAGAACTGTAGTATCTTCGCTCTATAGAATATAGACATGGTATCAATAAAACTCATGAGTAATACAGAAGGGCTAACAAATCCTGAACTATGATAATTTATTTTCACAGGTACAGTTTTTATTGAAAAATTGTACCTATAAGCTATTAGTAAAAGCTCCAAATCAAAAGCAAATCTCTTAACAACCATTCTACTGAGGCATAACTCAAGTGCCTCTCTTCTAAAAAGTTTAAGTCCCGTTTGTGTGTCCCTTAAAGGTAAATTGAATAGTAGCTTTATCATTATGTAATACACAAAGCTAATAATTTTCCTTAAGAGTGGATACTTGAGTTCTGACCCCTTCTCGAACTTTGAAGATATAACAATGTCGTATCCTTTTTGGTATTCTAAAATAAGATTTCTTATCTGCTCGGGAGGAATATCTAAGTCAGAATCCAAAAGCACAACCACATCGCCAGAAGAACTAAAAAAACCATTCTTCAAGGCAAAACCTTTACCTTGGTTAATAACATTTTGCGAGATGACAACTTTAGCATCATTGCCAAAAGCTTCGTTAAGGAGATTAAAGGTATTATCCTTCGAACCATCATCAACTACTACTACCTCGTAATCAGATATTAAGTTCTCTCTAACATATCCTTCTAGTATTTCTTTTACTTTTTTTACATTTTGAACGATGAACTTTTTACCGTTGTACACAGGCATTATGACCGATAGTTTCATACCCTTAATTATGATAAGTCCCATTATATCGTTTCAAAAATATTGCTCCGTAAAAATACTATCCCCTTCCCAAACCCGTTAAATCAACCACACTTAATTCTACTGAAAAATCTCGTAATATATAGTACTTACGCTTTAATCTAATATGAAAGAACTACCTTTTTGACAAAATCTTTTAAGGTCAGTGTGCTTAATAACATTTTATTCTTTTAGATTAATAAACAGACATTAGCCTGTTAATAAACAGACAGTAGCCTGATACAAGTATAGTCATGTTGAACTTTTTCAACATGATATATTATCGGGATGCTATGCATCCCGTTTTTATAATTAAATTAAGGAAGAACTACTTCTTATAGTAATTTGCGTTTTTCTCAATGAATGACTTCAAGTCTTCAGGCACATCCTCCAACGGGTATATAGCACTAACTGGGCAAACAGGCTCACAAGCTCCACAATCTATACAATCATCAGGATTTATAAACAAATGATCAACATTTGCGTAATCAGCTTCATCTGGTCTTGGATGTATACAATCAACTGGGCAAACCTGCGTACAGGCTGCATCCTTAACACCTATACAAGCTTGGGTTATAACTCTTGGCATAAAAACCTCCTGAGCGGGAAACGGGACTCGAACCCGCGACCCTCGGCTTGGGAAGCCGATGCTCTACCAACTGAGCTATTCCCGCTTAACCTATAATATATTGTAACAAAACTGCTTCTAAATTTTCAATATTTTAATGCCACCTAAAAGGCTTAACAGTTCGCTAAATTCATGTCCTTACTCATTCAGGGGAATATCACTTAGTGCTTACCTAATTAACTTAAGAACTTTACTAAAAACTAACGACTTAGTATATTTAATCATGACAACATTGAAAGCAAAAGTCATAGGCATGTCATGCGTATCGTGTGCGAACACGATAGAAAGGGTACTAAAGTCCCAAGGTATAGATGCCCATATTGAATTCACATCAGCTATAGCATACATAAATACAGACGATGAGTCAAAACTAAAAAAAGCAAAAGAAAAACTTAATAGCCTTGGCTACGATATACTAGTTCAGGAAAGTAACAATGAATTCATAAAAAAAGAGAAAAAGAACCTGATACTATCATGGATTTTTTTGATACCCATATTCATAGAAATGGCACTAATGCCATTTGGAATACACATAGAAAACCACACAATTAACTTAGCACTATTTATTATCTCATCAATTATCGTTATATTTTTCGGTAGGCATGTACACAAGTCAGGAATAGGCTCACTAGTAGTTTTAGCTCCAAACATGGATAGTTTAATATCCATCGGTACAATTGTAGCACTCAGTACATATATACTGAGTATTTTTTTACCGATTGGCAACTTTTCGAGTGAATCTGCAGTGATAATGAACGTTTTCTTACTAGGAAACTACATAAAAAACAAATTAACAGTTCTAGCATCATCAAAAACTGAAAAACTCTACTCATTAATTGTTAGCTATGCAAACACAATCATTGACGGAAACGAAGTAAAAGTAAACATTGAAAACATAACCAAAGGAAACATAATAATAGTAAAACCTGGTGAAGTCATACCACTTGACGGTGTAATCATAAAAGGAAGTTCTTACATTGATGAATCCAGCATAACAGGAGAACCACTACCTAAACCTAAAACCATAGGTGATAGAGTACTAGGTGGCACAATGAACATTGACGGCTACATAGAAGTAAGAGTAGAAAAAGAATACAAAGACACTGTAATAAAAAAGATAGTAGATTTCGTCGAGAAATCCGAAAGCACGAAACTAAAAATCCAAAGCTTAATTGACAAAGTTGTGCTATACTTTGTACCCTTAATATTTGCTATATTAATATTAGTCTTCGGAATATGGCTAATTCAAGGAGATACAAGCAAAGCACTAGTTGCTAGTATATCAATCCTTGTTATAGCGTGCCCATGTGCTCTAGGTCTGGCAGTACCCCTAGCGATAAAAGTAGGATTCGGAATATTAGCAACCAAAGGAATACTAATAAAAAATTCCGAAACAATTGAAAAAATAGTCAAAGTGAACACAGTAGTATTTGATAAAACAGGAACTATAACAGAAGGCAAACCAAAAGTAAAATCTACAAACTTACCAGAAGACATACTAAAACTAGTATCAGCAATTGAAAGCAAAGTAAATCATCCACTTTCAACAGCAATCATAGAATTTTCAAAAAGCATAGGCTTAGAATTCAGTAATATTAATGTCGAAAACATCAAGAATGTACCTGGTAAAGGTATTGAAGGTACAGCTAACGGTATAACCATAAGAATATTCAAACCAGATAAAGAAATGGAAAACTCAAACGGCACAATCTCCATTGTTTACATACTTGAAAATAATAACTTCATTGAAAAGGGATACATAGAATTTGAAGACAACATAAAAGAGAATGTAAAAGAAGTTATCGAATACCTCAAAAATAAAGAAATTGGGGTATTCTTAGTAACAGGAGACAACAAAGTATCAGCCAAAAGAGTTTCTCGAGAAATAGGGATACCAGAAAACAATGTTTTCTGTAATATGCTACCAGACGAAAAGGTAAACGTAATAAGAAAACTTAGGGAAGAAGGCAAAAATGTAATGTTTGTGGGAGACGGTATCAACGATGCACCTTCAATAAAAGAATCACTTGTAGGAGTAGCAATGAGCACAGGCTCTGACATAACATCTGAACTAGGAGACGTACTAATAGTTGGAAGTAGAATAAAAGCAATTATTGACTTGCTTGAAGTATCAAAAATAATACACAGAAAAATTATTCAAAACCTATTCTATGCCTTTATATACAACATAATAGCAATACCCATTGCAGGGCTAGGGCTACTAACCCCCGGAATAGCACAGCTAATAATGTCTATAAGCTCAATAAGCGTTGTAATAAACTCACTTCTAGTTAAAAGTAGGAATAATTCACATTAACTTTTTAAAAGATATTTAGGCATAAGCCATTGAAATTAAAATCAAAAAACTTGAATTTTATACCGACTAAGTTTAATTTTAATAATTAAGGAGGTCTTGTATGGTATACAAAGTTGATGTTGACGGTATGAATTGTATGGGTTGTATATCAACAGTGAAGTCTGCTTTATCCGAGATACCATCGGCGAAGATTATAAGTATAAAGCTGGGAAAAGTTGAAATAGAATCCCCAGAAGACATAAAAGACGAAATAATAAAGAAGATAGAATTCTACGGATACAAGGTAAAAGAAATTAGTGTAGTTTAAAAATACCATCAGAGAGGCTACGCCTCTCTAGTACAAATACTATAATTTTACAACATTTTTCAGAGTTGTCTATAATTACCGAAATATTTTAACAGATGTACTTTACATATTGTTTGGTGGGTTTGTGTTAAGCCTTATTCATGCCGCTATTCCTAATCATTGGATACCGATTTCAACATTTGCTAAAGTAAATGAGTGGAATAAGGGTTTCACCAATCTAGTAGCTGTGATAACTGCATTCTTCCATTCACTCAGTACAATAATTGTCGGTACGCTAATAGGTATAGTTGGAATAGTAATATGGCAAAAGTACGAAACAGTTTCAAAACTTCTAGCAGCAGGGATATTCATAATCATGGGTATAATTTATGTATCAATGCATGTATTCAATGTAGGCAAACATCACCATCACCACGATGAAAAATTCCATCTACTACATATAAAATCAGTACAATAATGTTAATACTACTCGTAATTGGAATGATAATAATATCACTCTACTACATACTTGAATCAAATGAAAAAATCATAGGTTTAACACTGATAGGGATATCCATAATTTCAATACTTGCTGCCATAACAATATTTTTGATTAATAGCAAAAAACACTTTTTTAGTTATAACTATCACATCCATAATGATGAACACATACACGAACACGATAGTCATCACCATCACAACCATCATGAACATTTAGAAATAAATCAACACAACAAAGTGAAAAAATATCACCTGTTGTAGCTTTGAGTTTGGCTCTCTTCTTTTCACCTTGTACCGAAATAGAAGTTTTTTACCTACAAGCAGCCAAAATAGGTATTTACGGTATAGTTCTACTATCACTAATATACCTACTAACAACGATATTCGTCACCGTTCTACTTGTAAACCTAAGCAGTACAGTCATAGAAAAACTTAAACTAAACAAACTAGAACACAACGAAGATTTGATAACAGGAATAATACTGATATCATTAAGTGTTCTCTTCCTCGTGCTTTAAGCGGTGCTTGAAGTAAAAAATAACTTTAAAAAACCTGAATACTTCATTTAGAAATAATTTGTATGTTTGACGTTGAGTCCATATTTTCTAGAACTCTGGAAAAAGTATTTGTTGTTGCAGAAATTGGGATAAACCACAATGGTAGTTTTGATAAACTAATAAAACTGATAGAGATGGCAAAAAAAAGTGGTGCTGACGCAGTAAAGTTTCAGATATTTTCTGAAGAAGGATTTTATATTGACAAGAAGTATATTCCCTCTCAATACTTATCAGTATACCCTGACGAATTATTCAAAAAATTGTATTTACCATTCAAAGCCTACGAAGAAGCCTTCAAGTTCGCCGAAAGCATAGACATCCTACCTTTTGCTACTCCCTTGGACCTAGAAAGCCTAAACTTTCTAATTAGAATGAATGTAAAGCTTTTCAAGGTGGCTAGCTCAGACATAAACTATGTGCCACTGATTGCTGAAATCAAGAAAACTAAAAAGCCAGTGATATTATCAACAGGTTTTAGTAGAATCACCGAAATTGACAATTGTAAAAGGTTCTTCGGAAACTATCCTCTCATATTGATGTACTGTGTTTCAAAATATCCATCAAAACCAGAAGACTTTAGCCTGAACGAATTTAAAAAATTCCTAAAAAAGTACAAATACGTAGGATTCTCTGATCATACGAAAACCTTATCTTTACCAGTTGCCTTTGTAGCACTAGGCGCAAGAGTTATTGAGAAACACATAACTCTCGATGAAAATGATGATTCCCCAGACAATCCAGTATCAATAACCCCTGAAAAGTTTACACAAATGGTAAACATGATAAGAGAGGTGGAAACCTCTCTAAAAACACCAAAAAAAAGTTTTCCAGACAAATTAGTACAAATCTTATCCAAAAGAAGTTTCGTAGCGAGAAGAGACATAAAAAAAGGAACAATAATATCCGAAGAAGACATAGAAGCAAAGAGACCGGCAATACTCAGAAAATCTAACTTCAGAAATTACAATGAAATAATTGATAAAGTAGCAAAGAAAGACATAAGCAAAGGAGAACTACTCTAATAATATACCCTATGTAAAAACAAACCATTCGGGGGAACCAAAGTAGGCTTATTTTTCACACTCCCACTCAAGAATTTATCTATAATTTCAATATCACCGAGCCTATAAGCTTCAAGCGTACACGACACTATCCCCCTCATCATGTTGTATAAAAACCCATTAGCCTTGACAGAAAAAACAACAAAACCTCTATACTTAAACACCCTTGCAGTCTTAACAAACCGAGTTGTGGTTTTGTACTCCCTCTTTGATGATATAAAACCGAAATCATGTAACCCAACAAATTTTTTTATTATTTTACTCAGCAATGACACATCATAACTTTCTTTACTTATCATTGAGTATCTAGAGATAAAAGGTAATACGATGTCAGAAGATTCTCGATTGAGTGAGTACAATAAATAAATATACTTTCTATAAGATGCCGAGAACCTAGAGTGAAATGTGGTAGAAACTTCTTCTGATGAAATAATTCTTATGTCTTCAGTCAAAGAGTTATTAAGAATGATTTTGAACTTGTGCGCAGGAATAGAAAAATCACTAGTTTTAAAGTTAGCCACCTGCCTCAAAGCATGTGCTCCTGAATCAGTTCTACCAGCACCTATTACATGTACCCTTTCATTCAATATACTCGATAAAGTATTTTCTAAGATTTCCTGAATAGTATTTCTTGTTCTTTTCTGTCTTTGCCATCCCTCGTAGTTATGACCATCGTAGCTAAGCACTAGCTTTATATTCCTACATTCCCGGCTTAACATATCCATAGCTACCATTAAGAATCTCTATTCTATCTTTATCTACATCCAAAACTATATAATTTGCCGAGATGCCCAGGTCATCCTTACTTACCACTTTCGGGTCCCCAACTACATACATATACTTCAAAATCTCATCGTATTTTGCTATCTCACCTACTATCTTTATGCTTTCAGTTTCTATAATAACATTCTTCCTCATGTAGACGAATTTATCATCAGTAAACCTCTCGATAGTCTCAGCTTTAACAGTCACACCCTTCTCCTTAGAAATATATTCAGCATTTATTGATACCATCTCGTAATTATTAACTTTATCAGAAAAAAGGTATTCACCTCTTATTATATCCCCATTTCTTAAATCCCTAAGTATAACATTCGTTAGCCCAATATGATAAATGTCTTTGTTTTTGTTAGTGAAAACTGACCTAAAATACTCAGAAGAAATAAGAGTATTACTATTTGATATTAACACATTACCAGTAGCAACGTAATCCTTCATTTCACCATTTGGGAAAAAGTTAATAACTATATTACTCGACTTAAGAAAAGAATCTCCATCAAAAATTTCAACCTCACCTACACCAACATATTTTTCAATTACCGTTTCTTTACTTTGTCTATTCGTTGAAAAATACACTATTCCTAAGCCACTTTTAACACTAATGTTCGATGAAACAATGGTAGCATTTGAAATGAATATAACTTTGTTTTCTTTGCTGAGAACCTTAATTTTATGAGAACTACCAACAAAAGATTCATTACTCAGAATAGCATTACCCTCTGAAACTATGAGTTCTTTCTTTTGGTCCAAAAGAATGGTATCCCCAATAAGAAAGATATTCTTATTTGTCAAGGTAAGGCTAGGGCTATCATAAAACTTTATAACATTAGAATCACCAAAGTATTCACTATATCCACCATAAACCTTTAACCCGTTTTTACTTTCATTTAATACAACACTACCTCTACAGATGGCTAAATTATTCGTCTCAAAATATTCTATACTACTAGCTGTCATCCTAACAGTTCCTTTTTCTACGTATGCGTTACCTTCGAACCTTGTGTAATTTTTCTTAAAGTATCCTACATCTCCCCCAACAGTCATTTTTTCTTTGCTACTTTCTTGAGCAGAAAACAAAACAGGTAAGAAAAATAGAACGAAAATCACAAAAAGAAAAACTATTTTTGAACTTCTCTTCATAATCATAATATTATAATCAACACAAGTAACCAAAATCTAAACAGATTTTTTCTATTGATAAGAAAGGACTATCTACTTGAAGCTTGGTAAAACCTTCTAAAAGTGCTTAAAGCACGTAGTGCTTAATAGCACGTTGTGCTTAAAGCACATTGCGCTTAATAGCACACTCTTAATTTTAGATTAAGAGACAGGCAATAGCCTGTTAAGAAGCAGGCACTAGCCTGTCGAAAAACAGGAATTAGCCTGTTAAAAAACAGGCTTAGCCTGTTTTTCAACGCAATCCTAGCAATTTGTAATACTTTAATGTAGAGTTTTATAATAAAGAAGAGCACTTAAGGAGAATATATGGCATTACTTGATAAAGTATTTGATGCTTTTAGGAATGAGATAGGAATTGACCTTGGTACTGCTAACACGCTAATATACATAAAAGGTAAAGGAATAGTTTTATCAGAACCTTCAGTTGTTGCTATTCAAACAACTACAGGCAAGGTCATAGCTGTAGGTTACGAAGCCAAAAGAATGCTAGAAAAGACGCCCGGAAGTATAATTGCCGTAAGGCCAATGAAAGAAGGAGTAATTGCTGACTTTGACGCTGTCGGGAAAATGATTAAACATTTTCTACTTAAGGTACAAGACAAGAAACTAACCAAACCCACCGTAGTTATAGCAATACCATCAGGTGTAACAGATGTAGAGAGAAGAGCCGTAAAAGAAGCTGCCGAGATGGCTGGTGCAGCAAACATATACCTCATACCCCAGGCATTAGCAGCAGCAATAGGTGCTAACTTACCCATACATGAACCAGCAGGGCATATGGTTATAGACATAGGTGGAGGTACAACCGAAGTAGCAGTTATATCGCTCGGCGGAATAGTCGTATCAAAGTCCATAAAAATAGGTGGTGACAAATTTGATGAAGCTATAATACAATACCTAAAGAAGAACCATAACTTAATAATAGGTGAACTAACAGCTGAAGAAATAAAGAAAAGAGTAGGTAGTGCATTTCCTCTTCAGGAAGTGCTCAAAATGGAAGTCAAAGGTAGAGACAGTATATCAGGGCTACCAAAAACACTAACTATAGACAGCACAGAAATAAGGGAAGCACTACAAGGTCCACTACAAGAGATACTAGATGCTGTTAAGCAAGTTCTCGACCAAACACCACCAGAGCTAGCTGCCGACTTGGTTGATAGAGGAATCGTTCTAACCGGTGGAGGTGCATTACTTAGGAATATTGACAAATTCTTCCAATATCACACCAAAATACCCGTATTCATAGCTGATAACCCAATGGCTTGTGTAGTTATAGGAGCAGGTAATTACCTAGACTTTGTAAGAAACAATAAGCTAGGGTTAATATCTTAACATGGAAAAGTTTTCCGCAAGGAAACCAATAAATTCAACGTTAGTGTATGCTATAGTTTTGTCAATCTCAATACTGCTACTACTCTTTTCTTCCATAACATCGTATGTTACGATGTCTATAAAGTTTTTAGGGAATATTTTATTGTATCCCATTAATTTCGTTTTATCTTCATCTTCGCAAGCTATAGAATCACTACAAAAAAACTGGCAAAATTTCACTTCCACATACCAAAGAATCGTAAAGCTTGAAGAAGAGATAGAAATATTGTCAAAAAGAGCTGCTCTCTCTGAATCCTTGGAAATTCAAAATAGAGAATTAAAAAACTTGCTAGGTATTTCAACTCAGTACAATTATAACATTGAAGTAGCTAATATAATTTCACCTGATTTTGAAGTAACTTCAGAATCAATAATAATTGACAAAGGTATTGTCAACGGTATAACAAAAAACATGCCAGTACTCGCTTACTTTGGCGGCAATATTGGGCTAATAGGAATTGTTAGAGAAGTCTACCTAACAACAAGTGTTGTAGAAACAATCTTATCCCCTACGATAAACATAGGAGTTGTTCTAGAAATATCTGGAGAAGTAGGGCTACTTTCAGGAGAAGGAAAACTAAACGGTACATGTGTAGTGAGATATATCTCCTCTAGTGTAGGTGTAGCAGCTGGCACAGAAAGAGTCTTCACTTTTTCTAGAAGCACTTTAACACCCCCAGGAATCCTGGTAGGAACAATTCTTTCAACTAAGAAAAAAGAATTTAGCAGATTTCAAGAAATTATAGTAAAACCTGCTATAAGTATCAAAAATGTATCAAAGGTTATGGTTGTAAAAAGTTTCTAAGCAGTCCGTTTCTTAGCTTTTTTCTCAGTTTCCGAAGCGTAAGTGAAAATAGGATGTCCCGTCTTCCTGACACTATCTCTTGTTATTATACAACTCTTAACTCCTTCCATTGATGGAAGTTCAAACATTATGTTCAACATTACATCTTCAATTATTGCTCTCAATCCTCTGGCTCCCGTTTTTCTTTCTTTTGCGAGTTTGACTATTTCATCTATAGCCTCATCCTCAAATATCAAATCAACCCCTTCATAATCAAAAAGCTTCTGATATTGCTTTACTAATGCATTCTTAGGCTCTGTTAATATCCTCTTCATCTCTTCCTCTGTAAGTTCATCAAAAACTGCTATTACAGGAGTCCTACCTATAAATTCAGGTATCATACCGTACTTAATTAAATCCTCAGGTGTAACATACTTGAGTATGTTCTCGTTCTCAAAGTCCTTTGACTTACCTTCACCAACAAAACCTATTTTATTCTTACCTAATCTTTTCCTTATTATATCCTCAAGACCTACGAATGCTCCACCTACTATGAAGAGTATATTTGTTGTGTCAACATAAATAACCTGCTGATTTGGGTGTTTTCTACCACCTTGTGGTGGTACCGAAGCAATTGTTCCTTCCATAAGTTTCAAAAGAGCTTGCTGTACACCTTCACCTGAAACATCTCTCGTTATGGAAGGACTCTCACTTTTTCTTGAAATCTTGTCAATCTCGTCAATGTACACTATTCCCATCTGAGCCTTCTCTATTGCTTCTTGTGTTATATTACCATCTCCAGCATTCAGTATGAGTCTAAGTAATACATTTTCTACATCATCCCCCACATATCCAGCTTCTGTCAAAGTTGTAGCATCAGCAATCGCAAAAGGAACATCCAATATCTTAGCCAATATCCTAGCCATGTAGGTTTTACCACTACCCGTAGGACCTATCATCATAATATTACTCTTCTCTATCTCCACATCTCCACTGAATCCTATCTCATTTGCTATGAGTCTCTTATAATGGTTATACACTGCCACTGAAAGTATCTTTTTTGGTAGTTCCTGACCAATTATGTATTGATCCAGGATTTTCTTTATTTCAACGGGCTTCAGAAGTCTTTTTATCACCTTAGTTGGAGTTACAGCCTTTTTCTCTGTCTCAATTATATAATTACAAACCTTTACGCAGTCCTCACATATGTTTGCATCTTTTCCTTTTATTACTCTTATTCCATCTTCTATTGTCTTACCACAAAACGAGCACTTTATAAATTCGTCTTTCTGCTTGCTTTTCTCCTTTTCTCCTTCCTTCATAATATCTTACCTCAGTTTTAGTAATTATAAACAAGAATGCCAATTTATTCAAGTTCAAAGGATTAGGAAAGAATTATTTTTTGGCAAAACCTTTTAAAAGTGCAAAGATGCTACATATCTCCACGATAAAAATGGGCGGAGGTTGAAATTACTAATTATTGTTTACCTAAGTAGATTCAAGAAAAGTTGAACTTTTGTTCAAAAACTTGAAAATTGGAACAATTTTTATTAGTATTTCTATACTGACGCGGGGTAGAGCAGTCCGGTAGCTCGCTGGGCTCATAACCCAGAGGTCGTTGGTTCAAATCCAACCCCCGCAAATTTCTTTATTTTCCACCTATGACGTTAAAAGTTCTCTTTAGATGAGCTATTGCCAATTCCGAAACTAAAAGAAAAGTTCAACAAACCAACATGTTCCGTTTGCGGCACTGTAAAAAGATACTACATGAACAAGAAGGCTAAAGAACTAGGATACAATGTTTTAGCTACAGGGCACAACCTTGATGATGAAGTTGCTGTATTGTTCAAAAATGTTCTAACTTGGGACATTAACTATCTAAGCAGGCAATATCAAGTTTTAGAGGAAGAAGATGGATTTGTCAGGAAAGTTAAACCACTATGTAGGATGAGTGAAAAAGAAATGGCTTTTTATTCTTTCTTCAAAGGTAATACTAAAAAGCTGTAAAATTTGCGGTGAACCCTCAGTAAACGACACCTGCAGCGTGTGCAACATGAAACTAAAAATAGAGGATTATACAAAAAGTTAAAAAGATTCTTCGTTTTCCAAAACCTCTTACTTGTTAAGAGAGATATTTGGCATAAGGTGCTGTAAGCACTTAGTTAAGAATGTACTATTTAGCACAAAGTACTAATAAGCACAAAACTAATACTAAACAACTTAATTCCGATAAAAACTTAGAGGGGTGGAGGTATGAAAAAAACACCGTTATTCTTCTTTCTTCTTCTAATAGCTTCGGTTTTGATAACTCCTAACTTGAATGCCGCGGTTAAGGAAGTATTAATAGACTTCTCGAAAGCAGACGACAATTTCACTAAATACATGCCAGAACCTAAAGAAACATACGATACGAATGAGCAAGGTACCTATAAGGTATACGTAAGTGCAAAAGAATACTTTTTAGACAATTGGAGAGTAGACTTAGCTAGCTCAGCTAAGAATATGTCTATAGACAACATGGTTAACAGTTATACCAAAAAAGTTGAAAGTGCTAATTACGGCTATGTACTTGGTGTAAGAGTAAGATTCCCTAAAGGTAGTTTTCCATCGTATGCCATAATAAGACCAAACTTCCCAGTACCTGTCTATGACGAAAAAGGCAAGTTCATAAATGTAGGGAATGGAGTAGCCGTAAATGTCAACGAAATAAAATCTCTTTCTGTAAGGATAGCCGGTAGAAACTACCCGTATCAACTCGCCGTAAGACTAATGGACAGAGATTTCAATGTCCACGAGTATTTTCTAGGAGACCTATTTTTCCAAGGATGGAAGACACTAGTGTGGTACAATCCCAATTTCGTTGATAATGAAAGATTAAAAATCCTAAAAAGAGACCCTCTATATCCAAAACCAATACCTTTCTATAGACTTGATTCCATAGTTATATACAAGCCACCACAAGCTCTAGGTGGTGATTTCATAACCTATATTCAAGGTATAGAAATTGAATATTCGCCTTTCCTCATAGAACCAGTTGATGACATAGACGATGAAAGCGTATGGCAGATTCTAGCCAAGGAAACTATAAGAAGGAAAAACATAGAACAAGCTAGAATGAGTGATTTCTTTGAGCTACTCTTAAGGGAAAGGAAGAGACTACAAAGCATGTACAATGAGCTTCTACAAGAAATGAAATCTACTAACCAATAGAGTAAAAATTCTACGGGAGGCTACAGCCTCCCCTAATCAATTCTATAAGATTTTACACAATTAAAGGTACTCCATCATAATACTTACATGAGAGTCCTAGTAATAGGCGAAGGTGAATTCGTAGAGAAGTTCGTAGATAAAGCAATCGAAGCAGGATTAGATGTATACGTTATATCAAGTGAAGATATCAAACTTCCTCCAGCAAGTAACTTTGAAAAAATCAAGAATTATGGTGTTATAGACGAATATTTCTTAGAAAACAGAGACATTCAATCATTTGAAAAGGTGATAATATCAATACCAGAAGGGAACATAGCCGAAGCCATCTCAATAGCCTCAATAATCAAAAAAGAAGACATAGACACACTCGTTATCTTACCCACTTCGAGATACGAAAATATCTTTGATACCTTAGGAATAAGAACTCTCGTTCTAACTGTAGAAATAATTCCAAAGGTGATAGCCGAAATAACATTTAGCAAGGATATTGTTAAAAACATTAGTCCCTTCTTTGAAGATTTGTTCATAGCTCAGATTTCAATACCCCCAAACTCAAAGTACTCAAACCTAACAATAAAAGAGGCAAAGCTAAGGGAAAACTTTGGCTTAAATATAGTTGTAGCATACGATAAAGTAGTAGTTACGCTTGATAATGGTTCTATAAAAGTATTAAATTCAAGAATAAACATTAACCCACTGACAGTACTAAAACCTGGGATGAACATAGTTGTCGTTGGTGATTTTGAGGGAATTAAGAGATTCATTACTGAGGTGAACCGTGAAAGCTAACCTCAAGTATTGCTACATCTTTTTGACTTCTTACAAATTTCTCAAAATTAAACTTCCTTACTTCCATATTTTGTATTTCTTCAAACTGGAGTAGTACATCCTCAGACGCAACAAAGAAGAAAGTATCACCTTCTTTTATTTTGTTAAACTCAAACAACCTCTTTTGTTTGGGCATAGGTACCACAGCCCCCTTGTTTGTCTGTAGGAATATAGAAGTTTTACCATCATTCACAACGTTCATAACCATAGAACCCTTTTTCACAAACCCAGTTGTTATATTCAGGTCTATGTCTATTCCTCTAGTAACAGAAGCCATAACATTCCTTATTTCCCTAGGCAACCTATTTATGTTGACACCCTTCAAACCTCGGCTAAAGTAGTAATCTACAACCCCCTTGAGTATTGATATTAGTATATACGACATTACATCTTTTGAAGGGATCCAGAGTAAAGAAAAGTATATATCTCCGTCAAACTCTTTCACTTTGTAAAACGAAGGTCTATAGCCTTCATACCTCTCACAGAGATAACACCTCAAAGAAGCAGTACCATTTGACAAGAATTCTTCCTTCATAGATATTTCTGCAAAGAGTTTATCAAAGTACGGCATGTAAAGTCTCTTTAACTCCTCAAATGGCAAATCACTCGTTGTTGACAAAACAATTATGTAGAAATAATAACTTAAAAGCTTCATAAGGTTATCAAGAAGTTCTAATTCCTCACCAGAAAACGGATCACCTAATACCCTTTTCCCTATCAATACGCATCCAAAGAATTTTCCTTCGACTTTCAAAATGCCTATATAGTTTGCTACAAAAAACTCTTTTTTTCTTCTAATAGAAGTGAAACCAATCTTACCCACATCCTTTGTAGAAACAAAGTAACCCGGGAAACAATATAATTTCCTTTTATCGACCTTTTCCATGACATTATGGGGAATAAACCTGGCAAAAGAAACCCCCAAAATTCCTGCAAGCTTACCATTAACAAAAGAATGGAATGAAGGAACATCGTTCAAATCTTTAAGGCGGGAAATAACCTCCTCAATAACCGAGTATGTCAGGTCATAAACAGCACCACTTCTAGCAACGAAAACATTCCTGAGTATAGAATAAATAATTACACCAATAACCGTTATTGAAGTTACGAGAAGCAAAAATCTGGGGAAAATAGCTAAAAAATTAAGATTAACAAACAGTAACCAAAAGACAACACTAAGAACCGCAGAGATGATAATAATCAAAACCAAATCTTTCACAACTAACCTCAGGAAATAGAAAGACTTTCTTAGGGTGAATGCTGATATAGCTATTGGATAGCCAGCCATGATAGAAGGTATATAATACGAAGGGATATCAAAAAAGGTTATAAGTACAGCTATAACAGATGGTATCAAAAGAAATATTGATGAAGCTAATAAAGACGGGAAAACATAGTTGGACACAAGAACTTGATTTTTCCTTCTTACAGCACGCACATAGTCATACACACTAGCGAAGACTCCAAAAAGCCCAGCAACCCCAGGGTACACATAATAAGATACTTGAATTGTTGCAGCCTCTTCTGTGAACAGTGCTAAGATTGACACAACAAGAAACGAAATACTGATAGATGAAGCTAAAGGAACGATAAAAGACCTTATAGATCTAGAAAACTTTCTAAGCGGAAACTCTAGGAATAGCACCAATACGAGTGCTGGAAAAGTAGCAAATGACAACCTCTCAATTAAAATTATAAACATGTTTTCCGAAAGAAAAGAAGCCATAGGTGTAGTAATGAAATTGAAACCCAAAACCGTAGATGCTAGAAACCAAAGCAAACCTTTCTTACCCTTGTTCCCAAAGAGTATTACAGTACCTAACAAAACAAACAACAATCCCGAAAACTGCCACGAAAAAGCAAACTTTATATAATCTTCAAATGTAAACTTCTGAGAAATGAAAAACGAAATGTATTTCTCACTATTAGAAATGTATTCTACAACAAATTCCTTCTGCCTATCCTTATTCTTCTCAACAACTTCCCAAAAATCGTGTACACTGACAACATACCTATCGTCTATCTTTTTCAATACAGCATCGTACGGTATCTTCTTTATTCTTGCGTTCCAATTTTCAGGTGCATCATATGAGTTTATAACCTTGTTATAGTAAACAAAAAAGCCAGGGAAATATTTATTTATGAAAAAAATACTTTTATAAACAGTCAAACCTACTAAGAAAAGAGCAAACAACAACGAAAATATACCTATAACCTCAAACACCCTAGCTTTCATACAAAAAAATTATTTATAACTCAAGAAAGCATTATCAATAGTTTTTAAGAGTATACCAACTTAGAAGACAAAGCTAATAAGAGGCATAGCCTCTTTTTGTTTTTTGATATACTCAACGAAAAATTATCACCAAGCACAAGTGCTATGAAGCACAACTTGCTATTTTAAGCACTTAAAAAGGTGCTAGTAATCACCTTTAAGTAGTCCCGCTCCCCACCCTTAAGATTCTAAGGGAGGCTATCGCCTCCCTTAACCCTAATAGAGAAGTGCTTTTAGCACAAAGTGCTATTAAGCACCTGACTATAATTGTTAAGGAGAGGACAATTTATATAAAATTACTCAACTGGAGGTTGTATGGCTGTTGACTTCCTTTTCGAAGTAGGAACAGAGGAAATACCACACGACTACCTAACCAAAGCCGAAGAAGATTTCAGAAATCCCTTTATAGAACTCTTCAAAAACAACAATCTTAGTTATGAAAGTATAACTTCATTTTTAACACCCAGGAGACTAACAATACTAGTTAAAGCACTTGACGAAAAACAAAGGGACAGAAAAGTAACTAAGAAAGGTCCAGCAAAGGTATTAGCCTTTGATAGTAACGGCAACCCTACTAAAGCTCTAGAAGGATTTCTAAAGTCAGTAGGAGCATCATTAAACGATATAAAAATCATAAAAGAAGGTGAAAAAGAGTTTGTTTATTACGAAAATATTGAAAAAGGAAGAAGCACAAAGGAAATACTAAAAGAAGGTATACCCATCATAATATCAAGCTTGAAATTCCCAAAAACCATGAGATGGGCAGACATCGGATATCCATTCGTTAGGCCCATAAGGTGGATTGTATGTATCTTAGGTGAAGAAATACTTGACATAGAGATAGCTAAAGTAAAATCTTCCAACATTTCAAAAGGGCATAGATTCATTGGTGAAGATGTTGTAATATCAACCCCCAACGAATACGAAAGATTCTTAGAAGAAAGAGGTAAGGTAATACCTTCTCCTAAGAAAAGAAAGCAAATCATAGAGGAACAAGTAAAACTGATTTCCAAATCCTTAGGTGCTGAGCCTGTACTCACTGATTCACTTCTTGAGGAAGTCATTAACTTGACAGAATACCCTCAATGCTGCGTTGGTAGCTTTAACCCTGACTTTCTCTCTGTACCTCATGAGATTATAATCTCTGAGATGATTGACCATCAAAAATTCATCCCACTAAAAAAAGACGGAAATCTGATTAACGAATTTATAATAGTTGCCAATACCACACCAAACGAGAAGATAATAAAAGGTAACCAAAAAGTTATTTCAGCAAGACTGAACGATGGAAAATTCTTGTTTGAAGAGGACTTGAAAAAATCAATTGACTATTTTGTTAACAAAACAAAGGAACTTATTTTCTTCGCAGGTCTTGGCACAATGTTTGATAAAGTTAACAGAATGAAAGAATTAGCTAAGATTGTATGCGATAAACTCAAATTGGAAAAAGATAAAGAAAACATCATTAGAGCCTCATATTTATCAAAATTTGATTTGACAACTGGTGTTGTCTACGAGTTTCCTGAACTTCAGGGAATAATGGGGTATTACTACGCTAAGCACTTTGGAGAAAACGAAGAAGTTGCAAACTACATAAAAGAACACTATAAACCAGTTTCACAGGACGATGAATTACCTTCAACACTAGGAGCTTCCATAGTTTCAATTGTTGATAAACTTGATAATCTATTCGCTCTGTACTCAGCAGGTAAAAGAGTATCAGGTTCTAGTGACCCTTACGCTCTACGAAGGCAAGTTAACGGCATCGCTAGAATATCAATAAACTACTCCCTTGAACTAGATATTATGAAAATATTTGAATACTCCAAAGACATATACTCAAATCTTCTCCAAAAATCTTATGAAGAAGTTTACAACGATATAGAAAGTTTCGTTGTTGGCAGATTAAAAACTTACTTAAAAGACATGGGATTTGAAACGGATGAAGTAGAATCAACCATAAGGAAAACAACAAATCCACTAGATGCCTACAGAAGAGTCAAATCTATAAACACCTTTAGGAAAAGAAACGAGTTTATTGACGTAGCAATACTCTTTAAGAGAATAAGGAATATCTTGAATGATGCTAATTTCACATCTCCTACGGAGATGGATACTAAAATTATGTCCAGTGAAGAACTAAATTTGAAAAACCTCATAGACTCAAAGAAAAACTTAATACTCAACAAGATGGAAACAAAAGATTACGAAGGTGTACTAACTGAACTACTTTCATTCAAAGACCCTGTACATGCGTTTTTTGAAAAAGTTTTCGTAATGGACAAAGACGAAAAAATCAGAAACAACAGACTGTCACTACTCTACGAACTTTATAAATTGTTTGACGAATTCGTAGAATTCAACACTTTAAACTTTGAATAAGAAATATATTTGCCACAAGTGATAACTTGTTCAAGTGCTTAAATGAAGTTAGCAAAAATCAACCTTTTATACTTATTATAGGTCTAAGCTTTGCGACTTTTGTTGATATTCCGGACTTAGCTATTGACTTAACAACTTCATCTATGTCCTTGTATGCCTGCGGTGCTTCTTCGGCTACTCCTTGCTTTGACGCTGACATAAGCTTTATTCCTTTCATCTCTAGTTGTTTAACAACTTTCTCGTAAGGGAAATTCTTTTTTGCCTGATTTCGTGATAACGTTCTTCCTGCACCGTGAATAGTCGAACCAAATGTTTTTTCCATAGCTAAGTCAGTACCTGTAAGTATGTATGAAGCCGTACCCATAGAACCACCAACTATTACAGGCTGACCAACTTCTGAGTACTTTTTAGGTATTCCTTCCTTACCTTGACCAAATCCTCTAGTACTTCCCTTCCTATGAACAAAAACCTTTCTTTTTTTGCCATTAACTATATGTACCTCTTCTTTCACTGTGTTATGAGCAACATCATAGAGTAATGATACCTCAACATTTCTGAAAATCTTCTTAACTGTTTCCCTTACTAAGTGCGTTATCACCTGTCTATTTGCAAACGCGTAGTTTATAGCACATCTAACTGCTCCGAGGTACATCTCTCCTTCTTTTGACTTTATCGGAGCACAGAGTAATTCTTTTTCCTTTATCGGTATCTTATACTTCTCAACTGCCGTTCTAAAAATCTTCAAAAAATCGGTATTTATCTGATGCCCGAAACCTCTAGAACCGCAGTGAATCGTCATCACTAGTTGCCCTTCAAATAATCCATAAACTTGAGCTATATCACCATCATATATTTCCTCAACAACTTGTACTTCCAAATAGTGATTACCTGAACCTAGAGTACCTATTTGGCATTCTTCTCTTTCTATTGCTTCCTCGCTAACATAGTCAGGCACAGCACCCCCTACTCTACCCCTTTCCTCAGTAAATTCTATATCCTCCTCAGTTGCAAATCCATTTTCAAGGCACCATCTAGCCCCTTCTAACATCACCTTGTTGAGTTCTTTTCTCGAAAGATTTATTTTCCCCTCCTTTCCCAGTCCAGCCGGTATATTCTCAAAAAGCCTTTGAGCCAACTTTTCTATATCCTTCTCAGATAATTTATGATAAACAAGGTTTGTTCTCAGAGTTCTCACACCACAGTTAATATCAAATCCCACTCCTCCAACAGTCACAACCCCTTCATCCTCATCAAAAGCAGCAACCGAACCTATAGGGAAACCATACCCCCAATGAGCATCAGGCAAAACTACCACATCTCCAACAACACCTGGCAAATGTGAAACATTCACTGCCTGGTCAAGTACAGCTTGGTCCATACTTTCTAGTATTTCTTTGCTACAGAAAAACCTTATGTCTGAATTCATTGAACCTCTCTTAGAATACACCCACTCAAAATCACTTACCTTCTCCAATTCTTTTATTGTCATAATAAAAATATAAAAAACTAAACAACTCTCTGTAAACATACTTATATAAGCAAATCTTAGGTTCATATTTGCTAAATTTTTTATAAATCTCACAAGATATGTAGGAAATCATTAATAATTTTTGTATATGAGAGACAAATTGTTAATCAAATACGACAAGACAATAGCTAGAGAAATAGCACTCCAAGGAATATATCAACTACTTCAAGGTCAACCCCTAGAAGAAATACTCAAACTTGAATGGACAGATGACGAAGAAATATTTGAAGACGAACTTAAGTACAGAAACAAAGAGTTTATAAAATCCTTCGCAAAAAAATTACTAGAAAAAGCAGGGCAAAACCTAGAAGAAATAAACGAGATAATTGACAAACATTTAACCAAAAACCCCGAAACAATCTCAACAATAGACAAAGCACTAATAATTCTAGGAATCACATCCCTAAAATACTTCAAAGACATACCCCCAGCAGTATCAATAGACGAAACCGTAACACTAGCAAAATCCTTCGGCTCAACAAACTACATGTACAAAGTAGTTAACAAAATACTAGATTCAATAAACAAAAACCAAAATATTTAGAACTTTTAATTCAAAAATTCGCTTCCTGAAATACTGCAAAGATTTCTTATGAAAATAATTTTTCATTTAGATGCAACTTAATTCCTAAAACAAAGATTTTCATGAAACCACTATAAAAAATAACTTTTTCAAAAATTTAACGAGTTTTGCTATTGAAAAGAAATCGCTTTGTCATTTATAAATATTTTTACCTTCTTAGTTAAGATAGCTCACCACGGTTTGAGGAAATTATGAATAGTCTTTTGGGGATATGGGAGGAGTTTGTCAACATAGCCACATTAGGAAACAGTCTTGATAAAGCCATTCTAAGCAAAGTCAAGCTAGACTTTACAAGCAACGAGGTAAGAATTTTGGTAAATGACGAATTTACAAAAACGTGGATAGAAAACAACTACCTAGACAGAATAAAATCTCTTTACGAACACTATGACATGAAAGTTGTTGTAGTTCTAAGCAAAAGCGATTCTGAAAAGCAACCAGAAGAAAAGGAAGCAAAAACTCAGAAGAAGTCCACCAAGAATGAAACCAAAAAAACAACATCCATACTTGAAGCGGAACCTGAAGTAAAAGTATCTGATAGCGAAAATAAAAATTACGGAAATCTAAATCCTAAGTACACATTCAGTAACTTTGTTGTTGGTCCTAGTAATGAATTTGCCTATCATGCGGCTCTCAATGTAGCTAGAATACCCGGAGGGATGTACAATCCTCTTTTTATATATGGTGGTGTTGGTTTAGGTAAAACCCATCTACTACAGGCAATAGCTCATGAAGTAATATCAAAAAACAAACTCAAAAAGGTCATGTATGTAACAAGTGAGCAGTTCATAAACGATTTCTTTAAGGCAATGAACGAAAAGAATCTTCACTCATTCAGGTTAAAGTACAGAGAGGCAGATGTACTCCTTATAGACGATGTGCAGTTCTTCAAATCATCAATGAAGCAAGTGATGGAAGAGCTATTCCACACATTCAATAAGCTTTTCCATGACAGAAAGCAAATGGTCTTCTCCAGCGATAGAGCACCAAAGGAACTAGAAGAGTTCAGTGACAGAATGAAAAGTAGATTTGAAAGTGGCTTAATCGTGTACATAGACAAACCAGACTTAGAAACAAGGCTTAAGATAGTAGAGGCAAAATTTAGAAGTGAAGGAATAGATGCTCCCGAAGACGTAATAAACCTCATAGCAAACAATATAACAGATAATGTAAGAAGCTTGGAATCAGCTGTTCTAAAAGTAATAGCCTACACCTCATTCTCCAAAAAGCCGATAGAACTAAAAACAGTAAAAGACATTCTATTAGAAAATTCATGTACAAAGAGCAACGGAAAGCAGGAAGAGCAAAACCCCGAAAGCCAAATAATAATAACCTACACAATTGATGAAATCATAGAAGCAGTAACCTCTTACTACGAAATATCAAAAGAAGACATATTCAATGGTTCAAAGCAAGATAGCTTAATAATGGCAAGGAATCTAATCATCTACATAGCGAAAAGAATAACAAACATGTCATTTTCACAAATAGGGGAAGTTTTAAACAGAACACACTCAACAATTTTGAGAGCGTACGAAAAAACGGAATCCTTACTCAGGAAGGACTTACTCCTGAGAGAACAGCTCAAAGAGATACTGACATTGTTAAAAAGCAAAAAGAATGTAGCATAAAATGAAATTCTCAATAATTAAAGAATCAAAAACCTCAGCTTCTAGAGTCTGTAAGATTGATATAGGCGGAATAGAAGTAGAAACACCTGTTTTCATGCCTGTTGGTACCCAAGCAACTGTGAAGTCTTTAGATTCAGACGAAGTAAAAGAGTTAAGCAACAATATAATACTTTCAAACACTTATCATCTATACCTAAGACCAGGAATTGAGGTAATAGAAGAAGCTGGAGGATTACATTCATTCATGAACTGGGACAGATTAATACTAACGGACAGCGGAGGCTTTCAAGTATTCAGCCTAAAAGACTTAGTAAAGGTAGATGATGAAGGAGTACAGTTTAAATCACACATTGATGGCTCTTCTCACTTTTTTTCACCTGAAAAAGTTGTAGAACTACAATTAAGAATGGGGTCAAATATAATAATGCCGCTTGACGAACCAGTAAGCCCAGAGGCAAACCCAGAACAAACCAAAATAGCACTTCAAAGAACTCACAAATGGGCTAAGAAATCATTAGAAACATTCAAGAAACTGAAAGGCAACATCCCTAGAAAAGAAGTAAAAAGCTTCAACAACAAAGACACAATTGAAAGAATAAGAAATGAAAATTATCACTTTGGAATAGTACAAGGTGGATTTTCCAAGGAACTTAGAAAAGAAAGCGTTGAATTCATATGTTCTCTAGACTTTGATGGCTTTGCAATAGGTGGGCTAAGCGTAGGTGAAGAGAAAGAAAAAACCTATGATATACTTAACTACACCGCTTCACTCATGCCAAAGGAAAAACCAAGGTACTTGATGGGAGTAGGCACCCCCGAGGACATAATAATAGCAGTAGAAAACGGTATAGACATGTTTGACTGTGTCTTTCCAACAAGAGCAGGTAGAAGAGGCTTATTTTTCACATCCATTGGCAGGATAAACATAAGGAACAAAAAGTATGAAAAAGACTTCTCAAAACCTGACCCTAATTGCGACTGCTACACATGTAGAAACTACTCTAGAGCCTACATAAGACACCTCGTAAAAGCAGAAGAAATTCTAGCCTACAGATTAGTAACAATTCACAACCTCTACTTCTTCAAAAAACTAATGGAGCAAATAAGAGAAAGCATCAAAAACGATTCATTCCATGACCTCAAAAAATCAATACTAGAGACATTCAACAAAAATAAAGAGAGTGATTAATATCACTTCTGATTAATATCACATTTGATCAATATCACCTGTGCTTAAAGCACAGCATACTTAAAGCACAAGTGCTACATAATATCACAAGGTGATACATAGCACAAAATTTTTCCAACAGAATTACAAAAATTTTGGATTAGGTAGGAAATTCATAATAAAGCTATGGAATAGGTGAGGTTACGAAACATTTAAGAGAGGCTAATGCCTCGGGTTAAAGGGGTAAAAAATTTCTAAAACATAACAAGGGGCTACCGCCCCTTGAAAATTTAATGAAAATAAGAATTCAAAAATGGAATTTTAACAAAGCAATTAAGGAGCAATATCATCAGGGGAATTACCACTAACATTACCAAAGTATGAGTAATAAGAACCAAACTTATACACACCACCACCGCTAATACCTGCGTTGTTGTTCGTAATCCAGCCTGTATTTGTAAAGTAGTCTGAACTCCATAAAAATACCCCTCCTCCCAAATTAGCACTATTACCATACACACTACCACTTATTGTGTTATTTGTTGACTTCCACAAATACACCCCCCCTCCCCAATCAGCATTATTACTATACACACTACCATTTATTGTGTTATTTGTTGAATACCACAAATACACCCCTCCTCCATCATAAATAGCACTATTACCATACACACTACCACTTATCGTATTATATGCTGAATTATCTAAATACAACCCACCTCCATATTTAGCACTATTACTATACACACTACCACCTATCGTGGTATTTGCTGAATACCACAAATACACCCCTCCTCCATTAGTAGCACTATTACCATACACACTACCACTTATCGTATTATATGCTGAATTATCTAAATACAACCCACCTCCATATTTAGCACTATTACTATACACACTACCACCTATCGTGGTATTTGCTGAATACCACAAATACACCCCTCCTCCTCCCCAATAAGCACTATTATTGCTAACCACAACATTGCTCTCTACCACTAAATAACTAACCTTTGAAACATATATCCCACCACCACTATCATTAGGATAACTACCACTCGCATTTCCTCCTCTTATCACCAAATTCTCAAGCTTCACATTCGTCACATCTTTTATCATCACTACATGATACAAACTATTGTTACCATCTAACTCACTTTTACCTACCACACTACTAAAATCATTATTCCATCCACCACTTATTACTATGTTGGGTCTATCTATAACAAAACCCGAACCACTACTACTTAACCCACTGCCAGGAGTGTAAACCCCAGAACCAACCTTTATTACAACATTAGCAGCCTTATCCATAGTATTTGCAATTTCTACTGCTTTAACTAATGTCCTTACAGGTTTTGATGGTGACAAACCATCATTAGCATCACTACCAGAAGTAGAAACATAAATTGAACCATAATTCGAAGGCGAAGGCGACAATGAGCAACTAAAAAAGAAAACCAACACACTCAAAACAACTAAAACCATTAAAAAGCTCAAAACTCTCCTATACATAACCTGCCTCCTTCCTTTCTAGGAAAGTGATTATGAATAAAGTAATATAAAAATTCAAGCATTTTGAGAAGTGTTCCAAAAATCAAAAAACTCTTTTCGGAATTGAACATTCAATCAGAACAAACAAAATATAACTTAAAATCATTTAGAAATTCCAAAGAAAGGAATTTCACGTCCAAATTTGATCACGATCAAAAAATAATTTTGTAACACCCTCCCTCCTAAATTGACTTTTTAGAAAAAGCAAATTATAATAAAAAAGCATGATAAAGGTTTTAATAGTTTCAGACAGTGCTGTACTCTCAAAGAATATCGGTATAAAGTTAATATCAAAAGGCTACTACGCAAATCACTTATTCCCATCTCAAATTCTTAAAGGAGACATAGAGAAACTAAAATCAAACGTACTACAAAACATAAGCGTAATAGTTTTTGATCAGGAAGGGACCAAAAAAACTTTAGGACATGACAAATCAGAAAATCTAATTGATATTCTATCACAAATATCAAACAACTTAATTCTAATCTCATCAGAGAAGGATGTTAACAAAATAAAATCTTGGTTCTCTAAGGGATTAAAAGGAATAGTTGACAGTAGCCTAAACCTCAGCGATATATCCGAAAAAGTATATGAAATTGTATATTCCATACCTATAGAAGATAGTGATAGAAGAAAACACTACCGCGTAAGGGTACCTAATGGCTCTATAGCCAAAATCTTCATAAACCCAGAGTTCATAATTCGTGGGCATATCTACGATGTAAGTGCCGGAGGTGTAAGTATAATATTTGACTCATACGAAAAAGCTAATAGCTTAATAACTAACAAATCATACCAATCACAACTTGAATTTGAAGGAATATCAATAAATGCCAACATATTTTTAGTAAGAAGGGAAGGGACATTATGCGGATTTAGGTTTTTCAACATAGACAACAAACACCTCACATTACTATCAGAATACATATACCACAGAATAATTGAAGACACATATAATGAAACTCTTACAAACAAAGTTTAATACTTCTATGCTAAGATACATACCTATCTCCATACTTATTCACATAATTGTACTATTTAGCTTAGGAACATTGTTCTACAAAGCAACACCACGAGGAGAAAATAACACAACAATAATAAAAGTAATCAACATAAATGTAAGTAAATTTGAAATCCCAACACAGAAAGAAAACAAAACAAAAGAAACATACTTTACTCCCAGTATAGCAAATGAAAATATCCAAGAAAAAGCACTCGAAGAAAACGAAAGCACTCCATCAGACAACGAAGAAATAGGCTCACCAAAAGGTGACATTACACCACCTACACCATTATACACACCAAAGATTAATTACCCATACCCTGCAAGAGTTAAAGGAATAGAAGGAACAGTAATTCTCAGAATAAAAATATCAACAAATGGTGATGTAGTAGATGCTAAAATAATTCAAAGTAGTGGGAATGAACTACTCGACGAAAATTCTATCAACTTCGTAAAAAAAATAAAATTCATACCAGCAAAAGATAGAAACAATAACCCAATAACTTTAGAAGTAGACTACAAAATCCACTACATACTGAGGTAAAAAACTATGCTGTAAGTCCCTTACCTACCTCATTTACAGCTCTACCCAACAAAGCATCTTCCGTTTGTATCACTTTAGAGTTAGCTTCATAGTGCCTCTCAGCAGAAATCATCCTTACCATCTCTGTAACAGGATTCACATTAGCTACCTCAAGAAAACCTTGATGTATTTTTGGGTATCTCTCGGGAGGAATACTCTTCATTTCTCCAGATAACTCTGTTGTTCTGTAATACGAATAGCCCACTTTCTCTAGATATCTAGGAAAATCAACAGTAACGATCTTAATTTTATCTACTACAATTTGTTCCTTTATATCGCTTTTCTCTGTACTCACGAATTCGTCCAAATCCTCAGGGTCATGATTAGGGTCTATGAGTATATTACCTTGCTTGTCAACCTTAAAATTACCAATCTTCACCCTTATATACCCATTCTCACCCAAAACTTTATAACCTTCCTTAGTGACTAAATAGTTATCATTACTTATCTTGAATGTTCCGTTTCTTGTTAATCTCAACCCCTCAGGTGTCTCAACAACAAAAAAGCCCTCACCTTCTATAGCCAAATCAAACATATTATCCGTGCTTTTCAAAGCTCCCTGCTCAAATATTGTCTGTACCTCGTTCACTTCAACACCAGTACCAAATTTACCTACAACAGGAGCCAAATCATAAGAACCTAACGGGAAAGTAACAACACCACTATCATTAACTCTCCTAGCCAACATCTCAGGGAAAGCCTTAAAAACACTTACCTCTCTCTTATAAGCCGTAGTATTTAGATTTGCTAAGTTATTTGCAATGACATCCATGTTAGTAAGCTGAGCAAGCATTCCAGAAGCACCAGTATATATACCCCTAACCATATTACTAAAGATCGGAAATATCAACACTCCTTAAAAATTTTGCATCTTCCTCAGGTATAGAAGGATTTATAAACATACCTGAACCTAACTCAAAGCCAGCAGACCTAGTCAACCTAGGCACTATGGTAATATACCAGTGGAAAAACTTATTCTTACCATAGGAAAAGGGAGAAGTCCTCACGATATAATTGTAGTCAGGATTGCTTATACCTTTGTAAAGCTTTGCCAAAACAACTTTGAGATGTTTAGAAAGGTCATCAACTTCTTCATCAGTTATATCTGTAAACCTAGAGCTATGCTTTTTAGGCAAAATCCAGGAATGAAATGGGGAAGAAGCAGCAAACAAAACAAACGAAACAAAGTGTTCACTTTCGTGAATAATCCTTTCACCTACCTTAAGTTCATCACTTAACATCTTGCAAAAAACACAAACCCCATGGTCACTAAAGTACTTAAACGCTTCCTCTACTCTTACCTTTACATCTCTAGGAATTATCGGTAGAGCTAATATCTGTGAATGAGGATGAACCAAAGAAGCCCCAGCCTTATAACCATGATTCCTAAAAACAACAACATACTCTATATCCTTCATCTTGAGTATCTCTATAACTCTCTGCTTGTACGAATATATTATCTTAGCTACATCCTCTACCTTCATAAGAGCAGGATGGACATTGTGAATAGGCGTCTCTATCAAAACTTCGTGGACACCATAACCCGATATAGTCCTAAATATTCCCTCTTCTTGCCACTTGTATTCAACATCAGGAGACAAAGCAGGATACTTGTTAAAAATTGACTTAACAAGCCAACCTCCTTTACCATCATCAAGTCTCCATACCTCAGTATTAGGGAACTTATCTTCATTACCAGGGCAGAAAGGGCAATTCTCATCATACTCTTTATCAGAAACCAACTTAGGCGAGTTATCAATAAAATCATGAGGTCTTTTAGCTCTCTCTTTAGCAATTATAACCCATTCCTTATAAACTATATTCTGCCTTAGCTCAGACATCCTACCCCCTAACATAAACAGTAATACGAAAACAAATCAAAATTCAAATTTCTAAATATCAGAATCTTTCATAAATCCTCTACTTAACTAAGCAAAAACCTAACATTATCCACCATCCAATGAATACACACTAGGTATACCTCATAAAATTGAAACTCCTGAACTAATTCATTAGAATAGGAGATATGTATAGATTATTTGTGATTATTTTAGAACTCATCCTAATTTCTCAAGTACCAGTACTAGCCGAAACTTCAACGAACATTACCAACAACACAATCATACCGACATCACCCAGTGGTGGTCTTGAATACTGGGTCTGGGCTTCAATTGGTACACTGTTATTCGTTATAGAAATTTTAGCACCTGGATTTATATTCTTCTGGTTCGGATTAGGTGCTATATTCGTATCAATATTATCCCTATTCCTACTAAAAACTCTTGAATCACAGATAATTGGATGGATATTACTTTCGGCTATATTTGTCGCAACATTCTTCTACTGGAAATCAAAAAACAAAAAGGAAATAAAAAGCGAAGACCCTGTATTTAAGTATGTAGGCACAAAGGGAGATGTCATACAAGAAATAAGAGGCAAAAAAATAGGCAAAGTTAGACTAGATAACCCAATAAACGGCATATTTGAATGGAACGCAATAGGTGAGAATGATGATACAGTTATTGAAGTTGGAGAAAGAGTAGTCGTAGTCGGAATAGACGGGATAAAGTTAATAGTAAGAAATCTATACAACTAGACAGAGTGCTAATCAAAAATCATTAAGAATACCACCCCTCAGAACTTCCAAAGTAGGAGGAAAGAATTACCTCAAAAATACTTACTCTTCATAACCTCTTCTATGTCTGAGAAGTGAATTTTCTCCGAACCTATTATTTGATAATCTTCGTGACCCTTACCAGCGATAACTATGATTTCACCTTCCACTGCTAATTTGAGTGCCTCATTTATGGCTAAAGCCCTATCTTCAATAACAATCACCTTTTTCATATTCTCTTTATCAATACCAGAAAATATATCATTAATTATTCCTAAAGGATTTTCTGTCCTTGGATTATCATTCGTGATTATAACTTTGTCAGCCAACTTTGATGCGATTCCTCCCATCATTGGCCTCTTACCTTTGTCTCTATCACCTCCAGCACCGAAAACTACTGTGAGTCTCTTAGGGTTAAAACTCCTAGCTGTAGCGAGTGTTTTTTCTAGTGAATCTGGCGTATGAGCATAATCAACAACAACATAAAAACCTCTATTACTTCTGAGAACCTGAAACCTACCCTTTACCTCTGTTTTTGATATTCCATCTACCAAAGCGTCAATTTTCGGATTTTCTATTGCTTTCATAGCCATAGCTAAAGCCATCATAGCGTTGTATATATTATGTAGACCTGGCATAACTAAATTAGCTTTAAACTCTCTACCTTCCACTATAAATTTCAAAGTCGTACCACCTATTGATATACTTATGTTTTTAGCCCTCACATCAGCATCATCCCTCTCTATACTACAAGTAAGTGTCTCGATACCCAAACTTTTAACAAATTCGTATGCTTTTCTTCCCCAATCATTATCAATGTTAATAACAGCATAGCCATCCGGATTTATTTCTTTTAGTTGTTTAAAAAGCAATATCTTAGCGTTAAAGTATTCTTCCATCGTTTTATGGAAATCCAAATGTTCCCTAGAGAGATTAGTAAAACCAGCAACATCAAACTTTAGGCCAAAAACTCTATCCATCACCAAAGCATGTGAAGAAACTTCCATCGAAACAAACTTACCACCACTACCAACAACATCATTCAGAAGGCTATAGAGCTGTAAAGGGCTAGGTGTTGTATTAGGTGCTGGCATTGAAGTACCACCAACTCTATATTCAATAGTCCCAATCAACCCACCATCAATACCTACATTCCTAAGAGCGTTATAAACCATGTACGAAATCGTTGTCTTACCTTTTGTACCCGTTACACCTATAACTTTTAACTTTGATGCAGGGTCACTAAAAAACTTTTTTGATACTAAAGCCTCTACCTTCCTTATATCTCTAACTACCAATAAATTAACACCTTCGACTGATATTTCTTTATTCGTTATAAATGTTTTACAGCCTCTGTTTATCAGTTCGGGAATGAATTTCGTAGCATCTACTGACGAACCTTGAATAGCAAAAAACAAAGTCTTACTATCTATCATCTCATCTCTCGAATCCTCTGATATGTGTAGTATCTCAATGGAATCATCTAAGAATTGCTTCCTTAGAACAAAATCATCCAAACCTTCAGCAAGTTCCCTAAGCTTCATAAAAACCTAATTTTAAGTGATAACCAAAAATTATTAAAAACTCAGAGAGGCAAAGCCTCTCTGGTAGAAAAAAATTATAATAACTACTTAGTGACTAACTTCAAAGAATTAGAGTTAACATCATAGAAAAATATAATTGGCTTTTCCTTAAACATTACTGATGACCAACCACCTGCTCTACCTCTTACCACCGTTTCAATCTTCCAAGCCTTACCATCGTAGACAGCATACCTTATCTCTTTAGTTTTCTCAACAAAATACGAGACATAAACATTGAAGTTCGAATCAACAAATATTGAATTAAACCTACCAGGGTCATCATTCTTATCCACTATCATCTTGATCCAATTATCTCCCTTCTTCACAGCATACTTAAGAGCCTTCTGAGTAGCATCATAGTAAACAACATGGATATTGTTATTTTTGTCTATTTTCATCTTAGCATAATACCCAACTTTACCATCACTGTCTATAATTTCAAACTTCCAATAAGCATCAGCTTCTTCAATCCCTTTGTAGCAGTATTTCAAATCACCATTAGCATTATCCAAGTAAACAATGTGAACAACGTTCTTTGAATCTAAATCAATAGATGTATCGCTACCTACATTTTCGTAACTATCAGGCACCGATGCTTCCCATCTGTCCATCTTTATATTGTAAGTCATATATCTAAGACTACCAACGGTATAGTTATAATAAGAAATGTGCGGAACTCCCCTATCATCTACTACTATTCCTGTATATCTACCAGCTTTATCTTGCTCATCAAGTGTTTTTATATTCCAGTTCTTACCATCATATACAGCATACCTAAGGTCCTCATCATCCCATCTCTCATTTATATAAGTATAGGCTATATGTATTCTACCAAACCTATCAACATATATTGAAGAATACTTACCACTGTCAGGTCTCGAATCAACTAATTGAATTTTCCAATTTGTTAAATCTCCCTGATTATATGCATAGAACAAACTCTTTTTAACGGAATTGTAATAAGCTAAATGTATACCCCCATCGTTATCCAAGAAAGAATCAACATGAAAACCCGCTCCAGAATTACCATCAACAACATACTCTATCCAATTGTCTATCAAAATCACAAAGTTAGTTCTAGCCTCATTACCCAGTCTATCCTTGGCATAAACTTGTATTGTGTACCTGCCATTTTGGTAACCACGAGAATTGAAAGTAAATACATATACATTTCCCTTTTTAGTGTACTCAAGCTTACTTTCATTCATCGAAGAGTATACTTCAGAAACACCACTATCATCCTTAGCCTCTACCTGAAACGAAAAAACATCTCGCACAATCATATTGTTTGTCAATGAACCGATGGAGAGTGTAGGAGGTGTGCTATCAATATTTATCCACTTAGATGATTCATACGCTCTACCATTCACGTCAATAGCTCTGACAGTCAAAATATACGAACCAGTCGGCAGCTTCGATGTCTTTATCTCGAATGTCGCCTGAGGTTCTCTTAATTCCTGATTAAAAACAATATTACCACTAACATCAGATATCTCAACTTCTACACCCTTTAGTATATCTAAAATAGACTTGTTTTTGAATTCCTCACTTATGTTAACAATGTACTTCAATACAATCAAATCTTTGAAGGTATTTAATCCTAGATCATCTTTCAAATCTATGCTAACGGAAGCAATATATATACTCTCTCTAACCTCTTCAATCTTTGGTAACTGCTCCTTGATACTTTCCTCCATTTTTTTAGCAACTTCAGAGTACTTGGGTTTCTTAGCCCTTACAGGTTTAACAACTACTTTTCTCTTTTCTACTCCTTTAGTCTCTGGCTTGTTGTAAAAAACAGTTATTTCTTTTGAAAAAACTATGTCGTTATTTGAATCAACAAATTCCACCAAGATAATATTCGTTGGTTTGTCTAATTCAACAACGATGTTGTTAGTAAGTATTAAATCTTTCTTATACACCAAATTACCATTAACCCTGACATTAACGAATAAGTTTTCTCTAATTTCCTGAACTGTGAAACTGACTTCAACTTTGTTTGTTGTAAAAACTTGATTATCGTAAGGGTAAAAACTACTAACATTTATTAGTTTTTCAGGTCCCTTACAGGACCAAAAAAGAGCAAGAGGAACAACTAATAGAAAAAATATTTTAATATCCCGCATACCATTCTCTTTACAAATTTGATAATAAATGTAAAATAAAATCCTTTCAAGTTATTATGAATCACATTTCAAGGAAGCCAACGTCCCCTTAACACTAATAGGAAAGTGCTAATTAGCACTAGTGCTAATTAGCACAGTGTTATCTAAGCATAAGTGAGCTCAGAACAGTATTTGAAAGTATTTGAAATACCTTTTATTTACCATTTAAAATGGTATCTTAAAATTTTCTAAGGTATAAGTCTATGGCTCTCATAGTGCAGAAATATGGTGGTACATCGGTAGGTGACATAGAGAAAATAAAGAATGTTGCTAGGATAGTTGTGAATACAAAGAAAGCTGGAAACGATGTAGTAGTTGTTGTTTCAGCAATGGGAGATACAACTGATTATCTTGTTGAGATGGCTGAAAAGATATCAAAAACACCTCCCAAGAGAGAATACGACCTCTTACTTTCAACAGGTGAACAAATTTCAATAGCGCTGTTGTCAATAGCTATACAAGAATTAGGATACGATGCTATAGCTTTTACAGGTTTCCAAGTAGGTATTCTAACAACTAAGGAACACACCGAAGCAAAAATCTTAGATATAAATACATCCAAGATATTCAACGAACTCAAAAAAGGAAAGATTGTCATAGTTGCAGGTTTCCAAGGAGTAACCGAAGATGGAGAAATAACAACTCTCGGTAGAGGTGGCTCAGATACCACTGCCGTAGCACTTGCTGCAGCACTCAAAGCTGATTTATGCGAAATATACACTGATGTGAAAGGTGTATACACCGCTGACCCAAGAATAGTCAAAACTGCTAAAAAACTAGATGTAGTAAATATAGATGAAGTTTTGGAATTAGCAAGTGCTGGAGCTCAAGTTTTACATCCTAGGTCAGTCATTTTTGCTAAGAAATACAAAGTTCCTTTGGTTGTTAAGTCATCCTTTGAGGATGACCCTGGAACAAAAATCACGGAGGAATATATGGAGGGGCTTTTAGTTACAGGTATAGCTGTAAAAACAGATGAAGCCAAAGTCAGCGTAATAGATGTTCCTGATGTTCCTGGAATAGCAGCTAGACTATTTTCACTAGTAGCAAGGGAAAAAATTAACGTCAACATGATTGTTCAAGGAACAAGTAGAAACGGCCTTAGCGAAATAAGCTTCACAATACCCAAAAAGGATTTAATCATACTCAAAGGCATTGAAGACGAAATAAAGAAAGCCGTTTCTTGCTCCAAAGTAACATACGATGAAGATATAGCCATAGTATCAATAGTTGGCGTAGGAATGAGAAGCCACTATGGTGTGGCAGCTACCGTATTCAATATCCTAGCTAGATTAGGAATAAACATTGAAATGATCTCCACATCAGAAATAAAAATTTCTGTTGTTGTAAGAAAAGACAAAGCAACTGAAGCAGCTAATGCCTTACACGAAGAATTCAAACTATCAGAAGTGGAAATAAAAACTGAATAATTGTAAGATAAAATAAAAGCTCTATATAATTATACCGTTGATAGTTTCTACTACGGGGGGTAAAAATGGATTACAAAAAGTATGTTAGAGATATCCCTGATTTCCCTGTCCAGGGAATACTCTTTAGAGATTTAACAACATTATTCAAAAATGGTGAAGTCTTCAGAAGTGCAATCAACGACCTCTACAACATGATTAAAGATATAAAAATCGACAAAATTGCTGCCGCTGAGGCTAGAGGCTTCATAATAGGCTCTACATTAGCATACTTGAAAGGATGTGGCTTCGTCCCTGTAAGAAAGCCAGAAAAACTACCCTACAAAGTAGTTTCTTACCAATACTCTCTTGAGTACGGTACCTCAACATTGGAAATGCACGAAGACGCCATAGAAAAAGGTGAAAAGGTTTTAGTCGTAGATGACCTACTGGCTACAGGGGGCACATCAAAAGCAATCATGAACTTGGTCGAGAAACTTGGCGGTGAAGTTGTTGGTGCTCTATTCTTAGTAGAACTTTCAGCTCTAGAAGGAAGAAAAAATTTGAACGTTCCTGTGTATTCACTTATAGTTTATTAAATGTTACTTAAAAACTTCAATAGCTACCTCATCATCTTAGTATTTGTCATAGTATCGCTAATTCTATCAATAACTGTAATTTCGCTACCAACCTATTCAATACCTATTTTTTTAGCCTATGCTATACTTAGCATAGGCTTTGCGATCTACACAACTTTATCTAACAAACCGGCAGAAAATACTTACTCGTCGTTCATAGAATATCTCTTTTCAAGCATCTATAACGTCTCACAAAAGAAGGATATATATTACATAGTGAAAAATTCATTTCTTTCTAACGGTATCAATGTAGGTGATGTCTTTGTCTTCCTAGAAGATGAAACTGGAAATCTTCGCCTCAGAAGCGAACACCTTAAAGGTGAACACCTTAGAGGTGAACACCTTAGAGGTGAACACCTTAGAGGTGAACACCTTAAAGGTGAGCACCTTAAAGGTGAAAAAGTTTCAATAAGTTCAATAATAAAGAGTGAATTTGAATTCATCAGATTCGTAAAATCATCCAAATACAGAATTCCCTTCGTAAACAAAAGAAATACCACTTTACTACCTTATTCAGTATTCAATGAGATTCTAAACTACTTTGAAAGCTTAAATACTAACATTATGATACCAATTTACACCCCTACAAACGATGTAGTAGGCCTCGTATTCGCTAACATAGAAAGGGTAGGAATAAAGAATCTAATTTATTTATCAAAGCTTCTTAACATAGTTGTAATATCCTTCAGAGAAATAGAACTCTCTGAAAAGAGAAGAATCCTAGAGGAGGATCTGAAGATTGCAGTAGATCTACAACGAAAGCTAATACCTTCCAACTTCGTAAACACAGAATTTTTTGATTCCTACGGTTTTTACAAGCCTGCATACCAGATTGGAGGAGACTACATTGATATAATTGAGTCTTCGGAGAATTTTATCTTTGCTGTTGGTGATGTAGCTGGAAAAGGTATTTCTGCCGCTCTCGTAACAATGATTGTCAAATCTGTACTAAACTCAACAGATATAAAGGTCAAAAATTTTCAATCTTCTATAGAAAGGTTAAATAACTTTATCTACAACTGGTTCTATGACCAAGAATCCACAATGACATTCATTACCATGCTAACAACCATCTTCATACCTAAGAAAAAGCTTCTATACTACATAAACGCTGGACATGTACCAGGTATAATTGTCTCTAGTGATGGAAATGTAAGAGAACTCAAATCAACATCAACTCCCGTAGGACTATTTGAAAAGTTAAAACCCAAAATTGGAACAATAAGTATAAAAAAAGGTGATATAATGGTTCTTTATACAGATGGTCTCATTGAACAAATAGATAAAAGAGGCAGAGAGTTCGGGATAAAAAGACTCACCTCTGTAATTACATCACACCTAAATGAATCACCAGAAGAAATAATTAGGCACATAACAGAAGAATTTGAGAAATTTTCCGACAGCGAGGCAAGCGATGATATAGCTATACTCGTTGCAAAGTTCAAGTAACTAAACTTTCCCAAACCTTCTTTCTCTTGCTTGATACTCTTTCATCGCTCTGACAAAATCCTCTTCTTTGAAGTCGGGCCAAAGTACCTCAGTAAAGTAAATCTCAGAGTATGCAACACGCCACAACATAAAATTACTAATTCTCTGTTCTCCACTAGTCCTTATTACCAAGTCTATATCAGGCACATCAGGATGGTATAAGTACTTTTTCAAAGTCTCTTCAGAAATACTTTCAACTGATAAAAAACCTTGCTTCACATCTTCATAAATTTTCTTCACAGCACTTACTATTTCATACCTACCACTATAATTGAAAGCAACACATAATGTGTATATTTCACCTCCTTTCGTTGCTTCTTCCAGTTCCCTTATAGACTTCAATATCTCTTCATCAACCATATCAGTTTCACCAAGATGTAAGAACCTTATACCCTTTTGGGTAAAGTAAGAGAATTTATCATTTATTATATGTTTAGCCAAAGACATCAATTCTTCTATTTCCGTCTTATCTCTTTGCCAGTTTTCTCTAGAAAATGCATAAATAGTCAGGTAAGGTATTCTAATTATAAGGTTAAAATCCAAAATTCTCTCTAATGCTTTTAAACCTTCCTTATGCCCCTCGTAGCGAGGTAGACCTCTCTTCTTAGCCCACCTTCCATTACCATCCATTATTATACCAACGTGCTTTGGAAGCTTTGATAAATCAATCCCTTCAAGAAGATTATGTTTCGACATTAACTACCCTAAACCTCCATTATTTCCTTTTCCTTTTCCTTCATTAATTTCTCTATCTTATCCAAGTACTCGTGAGTAATCTTATCTATCTCCTGCTCGTACTTCTTTTCCAAATCCTCACTCATGTGTACTTCTTTTTTTGCATCTCTCACCTCTTCAAGATATTTATGTCTTACGTTCCTTATAGCTACTTTAGCTTCCTCAGCCTTAGAATGTAAAAGCTTAACTATTTCTTTTTTTCTCTCCTCCGTAAGAGGTGGAATAGTTACTCTAACAACATTCCCATCTGTCGATACACCGAAACCTAATCCAGAAGATACTATAGCCTTCTCTATGTTCTTTATCAAACCTTTATCCCAAGGGTTAACCAATATAGTGGTAGCATCAGGAGTTGTTAATGTAGCTACTTGCTTTAGTGGTGTTAAATTATTGTAGTAATCAATCTTTATATCTTCTATCAAGGCTACAGTTGCCCTGCCTGTTCTCATCTTCTTCAATTCATCCTTAAATACATCAATGGACTTATCAAAATGTTGTATCATCTCATTTTTAACTTTGTTAAAATTAAATTCCTTTTTAGCTACTTCTTTTTCTTTTTCCTTCATACTACACCCCTTGAGTTTAATTTTAATCTACCTATCTATAGCTATTCAAATTTTACCTTGTCTCCTTTCTTAATATTTAGCTTCATTGAAGTGCTTTTTAGTATTTCCAAAACATACAAAGATTTGGCTGAAGGTCCTACCGGAACCGTAGACAAAGGATCAGGATAAAATACATCAATCACTCTCAGATTCTCATCAATAAATACTATCCCCAAAGACAAATATGTGTTCTTCATCCAAAAACTTAAATAAGACGGCTTCTCAAAAATGAATAACATACCCTCGTTCGTTCCTAAAGTCTTTCTAAACATCAATCCCCTTTCCTTTTCTTCTTTAGTTACTGCTAGCTCAGCCAAAATTAAATTTGTCCCTCTCTCGTTTACAATGTAAACATTAGTATAACCTCCGAAAACTTCACTCGAAATTAATACCAATAACAAAACCAAAAACAAAGCAAACAAACTCTTTGACATACAAATATTTTAGTATAAATTAAGACAATTCTTCACTTAAGTTCTCAAAGGGTGCTTCATAGCACTCTGTGCTTCATAGCACTCTCTTATTATTCTAGAGAGTGAAGAAAGGCTAAGCCTCTCACTGGGTAGTTGTACCTAAAGCAAATCTGCTCAAATGATTGTCAAAAGGTTAGTAAATTACTGTAATTGAAAATCTAATCTAGATTTTTTAATATATGTTATATGATTGTCTTTATAGACAACTACGATTCGTTTGTATACAACTTGGTTCAATATGTAGGCACCCTATACGACAATGTCAAAGTTTTCAGAAATGACGAGGTGTCTGTAGAGTATATAAAGAATCTTTCACCTTCGGGTATAATAATCTCTCCTGGACCCGGCTGGCCAAAAGATGCTGGAATTTCAGAAGACTTGATAAGAGAATTGTATGACAAGGTACCGATACTCGGAGTTTGTTTAGGGCACCAAGCAATAGGCGAGGTATTCGGCGGCAAAATAATCCATGCAAAAAGAATAATGCACGGAAAAACTTCCACAATCGTACACAATGGTGAAGGAATATTCAAAGACATACCTAACCCCATAAAAGCCACAAGGTACCATTCACTAGTGATAGACCCAACAACATTACCTAAAGATTTAGTCATCACTGCAACAAGTGAAGACAACGAAATAATGGCAATAAAACATAAAGAATTCAATGTGTTTGGCGTACAGTTTCACCCTGAATCAATAGCCACAGAATTAGGAATGAAAATAATCAAGAATTTTGTAGACATTGTAAAACCAAAGGTCAGTGTATCAGTATTCATTTCTAAACTATTAAACAGAGATTCCCTAACTGCAGACGAAGCAGAAATAATCAACGACAAAATAATGGAAAACGACATTTCACCAGTACTAACATCTTCAATACTCACAGCCTTCAGAGTGAAAGGCGAAACACCTGACGAAATACTAGGATTTGCTAGGTCAATGTTAAAGCATGCTGTGAAGATAGAAGTCGATGGCATTGTCGTTGACAACTGTGGTACAGGTGGTGACGGTAAACATACAGTAAACATATCTACAATCTCATCATTCGTTATCGCAGGAACAGAAAAAATCAAAGTAGCAAAACACGGTAATAGAAGCGTCTCTAGTAAAGTAGGTAGTGCTGATATACTTGAAGCACTAGGGGTAAAAATAGACATTCCTCCAAAGAAAATGGAAGAAATAATAAACACCATAGGAATAGGGTTTCTCTTCGCACCAATCTACCACCCTTCTATGAAAAATGTGGCTCCCATAAGGAAAGAACTAGGCACAAGAACAATATATAACATACTTGGACCTCTAGTAAACCCTGCAAAACCCAAATATCAACTCATAGGCGTATTTGATGAAAAACTACTAAAAATCACACCAGAAGTCCTAGCAAAGCTAGGCGTTGAGAGAGCTTTCGTTGTACATAGCGAAGATGGCTTAGACGAAATTTCACCTTCTTCACCAACTAAAGTAGCTTACCTAAATAACGGGAATGTCAAGTATGTAAAAGTAAAACCTCAAGACTTCGGATTTGACCCCATACCAATTGATGAAATAAAAGGTGGCGATTCAGAATACAACAAAAAAGTTTTCCTCAATGTTCTCAACGATGAAGATACACCTATAAAAAACGCTGTGGTAATGAACTCTGCCATGGCAATACTGATAACTGGAGTGGCTAAAGACTTACAAAGTGCCGTTGAAATGGCTAAAAAATCTATTTCATCAGGAAAAGCACTAGAAAAACTCAACCTATTGACAGAGAAAACCAAAGCATTAGGCTAATTTTTCGTACAGCTCTTTCAACTTCCTAAAATCTTCCCTTATCTGGGGTAGCTTGTTACTCTCATCCCTCAATACAGCAGCAGGGTGAAAAGTAGGTAAATAAATAATACCATCTATTTCAATCTCCTCTCCCCTCACCTTAGTTATACTCTTCTCACCAATAACAGCTTTAAGAGCTGTTGAACCTAGAAGAAGTATTATTTTAGGATTTATTATCTCTATCTGTCTTCTCAAATAATCTCTACAAGCCTCTATTTCACTCTCCTCTGGCACTCTGTTATCTGGGGGTCTACACTTAACAACATTCGTTATATAAACTTCCTCCCTCGATATACCTATCTCCGACAATAATTGAGTCAGCAACTTCCCAGCTTTACCAACAAACGGCTTACCTTGAATATCTTCATCCCTACCAGGTCCCTCACCTATTATCATTAGTTTAGCATTATAGTTTCCTGTACCGGGTACAGCATTAGTTCTTCTGAGGTGAAGAGGACACTTTTTACATTCCAATATCTCACCTTCCAACATTCTCATCAAACTCTCTTTCGAATGAATTTCTAACTTCTCAACTTTAGGTCCTTTTTCCTTTCTCTCACCTTCAACACTTGCGAGTTTGCTAATCCTCTTCTCAAGAGCAGAAAAAAAAGGTTCACCTTTTTGTATTAATAATATCTCATTGATTATTCTATCTATCTTATCGTACATAAATCCTTTAAGAGTTTACAACTACTCTAAGAATTCACAATTCCAAAAATTCACAATTCTAAGAATTCCTAGTTCCGGGGGATTTCCTAAAACCTAACTCTTCAAATAATCTTTCACAATTCTCTCTGTTTCAATTGCTATTGCTAGCTCTTCGTTAGTCGGAGTAACTACAACTTTAACCTTAGATTCTGGAGTAGACACAACACCAAATTTACCTCTTATCGTTTCTTCATTTTTCTTATCATCAATTATTATCCCTACACTCTTTTCAAGTCCATCAAGTACTAATTTCCTAACTATCGGTGAGTTTTCACCAACACCACCAGTGAACACTATCGCATCAACTTTCCTAAGTTCAAAGAAATACGCACCTATGTATTTTCTTATCCTGTTACAGTATATTTTTAGAGCTAAAGTCATTCTCTCATCACCTTTGAAGTACCCTTCTTCTACTATTCTCATATCGTTAGATATACCGGTAATACCAAGAATACCACTCTCTTTATTAAGAAGCCTATCCATATCAGAAGTTGTCATTACTTCCTTATCCATTATGTACAAAACTGCCCCTACGTCTATATCACCACTTCTAGTACCCATTATTAGGCCTTCTAACGGAGTGAAACCCATAGATGTATCAAAGGATTTCCCTTCTTTTATTGCCGCTATACTAGCACCATTCCCCAAATGACACGTTATCATGTTCGTCTTAGATAAATCCAAACCTAATTCCTTTGCTGTTTTTTCCATCACATATTTATGTGATGTTCCATGAAATCCATATCTTCTTACTCTATATGTTTCATAAAACTTCATTGGTATAGCATAAAGATAATTTTCCATAGGTATGGTCTGGTGAAATGCTGTATCAAAAACTGCCACCTGAGGTATATCACCTAAAACTTCCCTACAAGCTAGTATACCCGTTAAGTTAGGTGGATTGTGTAAAGGTGCTAACTTTCCAAATTCCCTTATGTACTCTATCACCTCATCATTAATAAGCACACTCTCAAAAAACTTATAACCGCCATGAACTACCCTATGACCTACAGCATCTATCTCAAATCCCAAATCCTTAATTAGCTTTATTACCAAACCTATAGCTTCCCTATGGTCTCTAGCTAAAACATCTTCAGTTTTTTTCTCACCATTGTAAGAGTAAGTATGAGTCGCTCCAATACTACCAACCTTATCAAACAAACCCTTAATTACTTGCTCACCATTCGCTGTATCTATAAGCTGATACTTAACAGTTGAACTACCTGAATTCAAAACTAGTACCTTCATAGTTATATTTTAAACAAATATCTCCACCTTTTTCTAGTTATAAGTTAGTTCCTTCAATTTACTTTTCTTCAGAAAAGTTGTCTAGAATATTTATAGAGGTAAACATGAAAAAGTTATTTTTCCTAGTTTGTTTATTTATTTTACTAATCCAATTTGGATTAGTGAGGAATGTATATTCTGAAGAACTAGCAAAACAAAAGATATCAATAATAACACTAACTAAAGACTTTAACTCGCTCATGATTGAATCACTACTCTACAGCAAATTGATGGAGACAAACGAAGTAATAATCAAAGATACATTCGGCAAACTACCCACAGATTTTCTATTTTTCATGTATCAAAATAAAATATCAGGCTTAGTAATAATAAGTAATTCAAACATAATACACAACAAAGGGATTAATAACAAACATGAGTAATGTAACACCGAATTAAATAAGCAATGTATCATCTTACCTACTATCGGTATACAAGCCAGCACCACCGGAAAAGATATAAAAGGACATAGAAAAAATTGACTACATAAGCCCACTAGAAGAAACAAACATAAGACCTAGTATATAAATTAGATACATGGGGGCTCACGCCCCCATTAAAAATTTTTTATAATCCTATAGACTTTCTAACATCTCTAATTTGCTTTTTCTTCAATGGATAGTAACCAACATCAGTAGTAACCTTCTGTCCTTCTTCCGAAAGAATCCATGAAATGTAAGCCTTTATATTTGGGTCACTAAATCTATCTTCAGTAATATAGAGGTAAAGAAACCTAGCTAATGGATACAAACCTTTCTCTACATTTTCCTCGGTAGGCAAGTAAGCAGGTGAATTCTCATCTTTCTTTAGAGACAAAGGTCTAACTCCTTTTAAGTAACCTATACCACCATAACCAATACCATACTTATCTTTTTTGACAGCATTGAGAACTGAAGCAGTTCCAGGCATATACTGTACCATTGGTCCAAAATCTTCATTCATTAAAACATGCTCTTTGAAATACACATAGGTGCCAGAGTTATTCTCTCTTGAGTAAGTCTTTATAGTTTTGTTATCCCATCCGAGTTCTTTCCATCTAGTTACTCTACCAGTGAAGATATCTCTTACTTGCTTAACTGTCATCTCTTTAATAGGGCTAGCACTGTTTACATAAACACCTAGTCCGTCCAAAGCAGCAGGTATCTCAATTAGCTTACTACCAGCAGCTTCAATTTTGGCTTTCTCTTCTGTTTTTATAGGCCTTGAAGAGTTGGCTATGTCAGTTGTTTGGTTCATCAGCGCTGCTATACCGGTACCAGAGCCACCACCTGTTACCTGAATAACTACACCCTTATTCTTCTTCATGTAAACCTCAGCCCACCTCTGAGCCAATATCACCATCGTATCTGAACCCTTCACTGTTATGTCCTTAGCAACACTAACCAAAGTGAAGCTAAGGAGCATACTCAAAGTAGCAAAAGCTACCGTAAAAACTCTTAAAAATCTGGTCATACAACCCTCCTTTCGTTTAAAAAATTTTAACCATCCTTTATTAAGAAACTGTAAAAAGAATGTAAACAAAACTTGAATAATTTTGATAAAATCAACAAACAACTAACTTACCTCATTGATTTTTATTTCTCTCATTGCTCTACCTTATGTTTACTCCTACAACAAAGCAATACCAAAGTATTTTCCTTTTCCATGATGTTTAAGCAAGTTTTTTTACAAGGGTCAAAGGAGACGTAGCCTTCCAACAATGAAATGGACATGTGGATGGGGTGCTTAATAGCACTTTCTTAATTTTAGATCAAAAACAAGCATTAGCTTGTTAAGAAGCAGTCACTAGCCTGTTAAGAAACAGGATTAGCCTAACGCAAACCAAGCCGTTGAATTTTTCAACATAACCTTTGTAGTTTGATTATGTTAGATTTGTATACCTAAAATTCATTGAATATGAAAGAGTACATCGTTTGTATAGGTGGGGGATTATTACAAGTAAAACTCATAGAAGAAGTATCAAAAATGGGATACAAATCAATAGTTTTTGACATGGATTCAAGTTGTCCCGGCTCAAAGATAGCCGACTTATTTTTCCCCATAAGCACGAGGGATTACGAAAACATAATTAGAACACTTAAAGAAAAAGAGCTAATAGACAAAGTATTGACAGCCATAACCGTAGGTACAGACATGTCATACACAGTAGCAAAAATAAACGAAATTGTAGCACCTTTCCTTGTGTCACCAGAAGTTACCGAAAAGACAACAAACAAATTTTTAATGAGAGAAACACTAAAAGAAAACGGCATAAATGTACCCGAATTCTTTCTTTGTACCTCACTAAACGAAGCAGAAGAGGCATTCAGAAACCTAAAGTCAAAAGGTAAAAGAGTAGTAATAAAACCTGTAGACAACATGGGAGCAAGAGGCGTAAGAGAAATAACAAAAGAGGAAGAACTCAAAGATGCCTTCGTAGAAGCAATAAACTATTCACTATCAAAAAAAATATTAATAGAAGAATTCTTAGAAGGTGAAGAATTAAGCATAGATGCGATAGTTTACAAAGGAGATATAATAATAACTGGAGTAGCAGACAGAATAATAGAGTACCCACCATACTTCGTAGAAACAGGTCACATAATGCCAACAAACCTACCAAACGATAAGGTAGAATTAGCACTAAATGAATTCAAAATGGCAATAAAGAAACTAGGAATACAAAACGGAGCAGCAAAAGGCGATGTTAAAGTCTCAAACGATAAAGCATACATTGGCGAAATAGCCTCAAGACTATCAGGTGGCTTCATGTCAACTCATACATTCCCTTACTCTACGGGAATAAATCTAATGAGAAACATTTTACTCATCCACCTAGGCAAAGAACCTGAAATCGGTAACTATGAATACAAATACACAGCAATAGAAAGAGCCATAATACCATACAAAGGAATAGTAAAAAGTATCGAAGGAGTAGAAGAAGCTAAAAAGCTAGAAAGTATAAAAGATGTGATAATAAAAGTCAAAGTAGGTGACGAAATACTTGAACCAAAAAACAACCTTGACAAAGCAGGAAACATAATCGCCATAGGCAAAACAAGAGAAGAAGCAATAAGAAATGTAAACAGAGCAATAACCACAGTGAAAATCAGAACAGAGATACCACAAAACAGTACAAAAATAATTCTTCCAAAAGAAGAAGAAATACTTCGGACAGCAAAGATAAAATTCAATAAGGCTTGCTATGTATGTAAAGAATGTAATGGTGAAGCATGTAGAGGCAGAGTTCCCGGAATAGGTGGAATTGGAACAGGTGAAACATTTGTTGAGAATGTGAGAGCATTAAAAAAATACAAACTAAACCTTAGGTATATACACGATGTTGTAGAGGTAGACACAAGAATAAACTTTTTAGGACTAACATTAGAGATGCCAGTGATAGTATCACCTATAACAGGCACACAGACAAATCTAGGTGGGCTTGTAGATGAACTTGAATACATTAGAAGTGTAATGAAAGGTGCTATGTACTCAGGTACAATAGGAATGGTAGGAGATAGTGCAACCCCTCAGAAATACAGACTAGGAATAAGAGGAATTTTTGAAAATTTCGGGCTAGGAATAGGAATATACAAACCTAGGAAAAACGAAGAGGAAATACTAAAGAGAATAAGAGAAGCAGAAGAAGCAGGAGCTATTGCCGTAGGTATGGATATAGACGGTGCAGCATTCATAACAATGAAAATGAAAAACCAAGATGTTGAACCGAAAAGTCTTGAAAAACTAAGAAATATTATTTCTAGCACCAAACTACCGTTTGTTGTCAAAGGTGTAATGACAAAAGAAGACGCAATATTAGCATACAAGGCAGGAGCAAAAATAATAATGGTATCAAACCACGGCGGTAGAGTAAACGACTCAATGCCAGCAACAATTGATGTTCTACCGGAAATAGTAGAAGCACTAAGAGGCAAAAATGTAATAATAGGAATTGATGGAGGATTTAGGAGTGGTAACGATGTGATAAAAGCTCTATGTATGGGTGCAGACTTTGTAGGTATCGGAAGACCCGTAGCAATATATGCATTTGGTGGAGGAGTAGACGGCGTTAAAATGTACTTAGATAAAATAAAGTCAGAGATAAAAGATACAATGAAACTACTAGGCACTAGAACAATAAGAGAACTAAAGAACAAAAAGGATTGCTTAAGGAAAGTCAGCTAACTTTTTGAGTTGTTAACTCAAGGAATTAATAAATTCCTACAAGGGCGGTAACCCGCCCTTGTATAAAAACTAATCAACTGGTAACTCTCCTTTTTCATCAAGAACGGCAGCCTGAGCGGCAGCAAGTCTCGCTATAGGCACTCTAAACGGTGAAGCACTGACATAATCCATTCCAACGTTATGGCAGAACATAATTGAAGCAGGATCACCACCATGCTCACCACATATACCCACCTTGAGGTCAGGTCTAACACTCCTACCCTTTTCAACACCAATCTTTATAAGTTGTCCAACACCCTTCACATCAAGTGTCTTGAATGGGTCATCTTCAAGTATATTCAAAGATTTGTAAGACCCTATAAACTTACCAATGTCATCCCTGGAGAATGCAAAAGTCATCTGTGTGAGGTCATTAGTACCAAATGAGAAGAACTCAGCTTCTTTAGCTATCTCATTGGCTGTTAAAGCTGCTCTAGGCACCTCTATCATGGTACCAAACTTATAATCAACCTGTATCCCTTCCTTATCCATAACTTCCTTAGCAACTTGTCCCAACCTCTTTTTGAGATATGCAAACTCTTTAACCTCAGCAACTATAGGAATCATAACTTCCAATTTAACATCTTTACCCTTCTTCTTCATATTACAAGCTGCTTGGAATATTGCCCTTACTTGCATCTCGTATATTTCTGGATACACTATAGCCAGCCTACAACCTCTGAAACCTAACATTGGGTTAAACTCTTTAAGCTGCTCATTTCTTTCTTTTATCTTCTCGAACGGCACACCTAACTCTTTAGCTACTTCTTTCATTTGTTCTTCTTCATGGGGCAAAAACTCATGTAAAGGTGGATCCAACAATCTAATCGTAACAGGCAACCCTTCCATTATCTCAAATAACTCTTCAAAGTCCTTCCTCTGATACTCAAGCAACTTATTAAGTGCTTTTACTCTCTCTTCATAAGTATCTGAAATTATCATACTTCTAAAGTAAAGTATCCTTTCTTTTT
>Ga0308411_10000033_pt1 | contig 68782 bp, 54 predicted proteins | sample HotsprottomLayer_2_FD_203530 | JGI IMG/M metagenome (GOLD analysis project Ga0308411, IMG submission 203530) | Hot spring phototrophic mat microbial communities from Octopus Spring, Yellowstone National Park, Wyoming, United States -... | ecosystem: Environmental > Aquatic > Thermal springs >... | reverse complement strand
CGGCAGAGCCGCAACCAAACAGGTGTGGCGGCATAAAAAATCCTCGCGCGCGGAAAAGAATCTACGGGCTAGTAGTACAGAGGACACGGAGGACACGGAGAAAAACAAACCACGGAGGACACGGAGAACACGGAGAAAAACAGACCACGGAGGACACGGAGGACACGGAGGTGGAAAAGAGGGGACGGACACGATGGGCGGCCCCTACGCGGCGCGGCGGGTTGAGGTGGAGCGCGCAGGCGTGCGGGCCGGATGGCGTTGGGACTCCCGCACAGCTCGGGATTGTGTGGCTCTGCCGGCGTGACCGCCGGCATGGCAAGCCTGGCGGCTTGCTCCACGGGGGTCGGCGGCGGGTTGAGGTGGAGCGCGCAGTCCTGCGGGCCACGCCACCAGTCTTGGCGGCGGATGGCGATTGGGACTCCCGTAGCGTTCGGGATTGTGTGACTCTGCCGGCGCGACCGCCGGCATGGCAAGCCTGGCGGCTTGCTCCACGCAGGGGCCGGCATGGCAAGCTCCGCAGCGAGCAGAAGGGTCGGTAAAAGCTCAAAGTCTCTTCAACGTTCTCCTGCACCCACAGGCACAGCCTCGTATGGCGGGCGCCGCGCTTGGCCGCCTCCAGAGCCTCCTCCATCTCCGTCTCCAGCACCTGACGGAGGGCGGTCCGCACCCACTCCTTCCACGGGTCCGTGTCTTGCCGCACCACCTCTCGGACCTGGTCTTTGCCGTGCTTGCGCGTTGGGTTATCCTTGTTTCGCGTCTTGATCTGCCGCCGCCCCCCCAAAGGAGCTGGTGTGTACTGCCGTAGGAACATCATGACCCAAATTGGTTTTTGCTGAACTCTTGAAGCTGAATCCGCGCGCGGGCAGGCTCGAGCCGGCGGAAACGGAGCTGGCGGCGGACTATCGGCCCCGGGGCAGCGCCCGAGAAGGAGCGGCGATATGAGACACACCCGACCGGGAGAATCCGAGAGAGAGACCCCGTCTGCTGACCCGCCAGCTGCCATGCCGTCTATTTGTAAGGCGAAACGGCCTTGACCCAGTAGTACTAGGAACGCCGATTTTCAGAATGTGCCCTTAACAAGCCGCGGGGACCCCGGGGAAGCCGTAGAAACCGGAAAATTGGTCGCCGAACCCTCATCGGACGCCATCCTGGCTAACCTGATCCCCGGCCGCCCCGACCATCGCGCGGAGGCGCGGAATCCCATGGTGAGGACAGGCGACCGCAGATGCCACCGTTTTAGCGTCGCGCCATCCGACCGCCCTGTCACGTTCGGGGGACGGGAAAGCAATGCGGCGGCGCGAAAGCATCTAGGAAGTGAATATTGCTTTACGCGGTTGTAAGGGTTTTGCACATCTCAGGCAACGAATGGTGTGAGGGTTTTCGCAAAGAGTGGGTTTCCGATGGACCAAAGAGAAGCTTCGCGGTTCATAGAATCGCTGTTTAGCGATTGGGGGCCTCATTTGGTCCGCTACGCCTACCGGCTGACTTGCGACCGCGAAGCCGCCGACGATCTGGTCCAGGAATCCTTCTTGGCGCTTTACCGGGCCTGCCGGGGAGGGATGCAGATTGAGAACCCGCGGGCCTGGACACTGGCCGTGGTGCGGCGTCTGGCGGCCATGCGGCGGCGGGACCAGGTGCGGCATGGGGAGGTTCTGACGGCTCCGGAGACGCTCGAACTGCTGGAGGATCCTCAGCCGCTGCCGGACGCCGCGGAGGAGCCGGATGCTTTGGACTTGCTCCGGGTGCTGAGCAAGCGCGAGCAGGAGGTAGTGCTGATGCGCATCGAAGGCCGTAAGTATCGCGAGATCGCCAGTTCGCTCGGAATCAGGCAGAGAACGGTGGAAACACTGCTGGCCAGAGCCCTCAAAAAGTTTCGGAAGGCAGCTGCTTGCAAACAGCAGGGACGGGTGGTCCTGAGCCAAAAGGGGGAGCATGTTCGGAAGACACTACAGTGACGAAAAGCTCCTGGCCCACCTGGACGGTGAGATCTCCGGCTGGGAGTGCGGACGGTTGGACTCACACTTGAGATCGTGTTGGCTATGCCGCACCCGGCGGGCAACCTTCGAACGACAGATCCACCAAATCTCGGAGTTATTTACGGAAGAGGGTTACCCGGACGATGGGTGGACCGATCGGCAAATCAACCGTTTTCGCCGTGAAAGATCGGAGTACGAAACCGCGGCGGCAGCAGGTCCTGTTGGGACGCTGCCGGCGCGTTTTCTCCATCCCTTGCGCTGGGGCGCCGCCTTCGCGCTTGTCGTTGGCTTCGTGATTTTCCAATGGATGCGACCGGATTGGAACGGGAACGCCGCCCAAGTTGCCGTGGCCGCCACCCGGTTTGACGACGCGGCCGCCAAACAAGCTTTGCACCAGAGCTTCCGGGTGGAGCTAGTCCGTGAGAGCGGGCCCCGGAGCGTAAAGACGGGACAATTGGAGGTCTGGTCCGATCCAGCAGAAGGACGCTATTCAGCCTACTTGCGGCAAGGCGGCCAACTCGTGTTCGCCGTTTGGCGGCCGAGGCCCGGGGAAGAACACTGGCATGGGGTTCAGCCGGAGGAGGCGCCGTTGCGATTGACTTCCCTCGCCGCCCAACCGGCGCCGGCATGGGACTGGGAGGATCTGGTGGTCCGGTGGTTGGCGTCGCAAAGATGGCAGCCGATCTCGATCGCCGGCGAGCTGTCGCACTTCCTCAGCCAAGACGACGTCACGCTGCGCGCGGAGAGGTTCCGGGTTGCTGGAGAGACCTTCCTACGCCTCGTTGCACGGCGTCAGACGGGCGGAAAGTCCGTATCGCTCACCGCCGAGTTTGCCCAAGCCGACTTCAGACCGAAGTTGCTCCGGCTGCGAGTGGAGGACGCGAGCGGGGCGGCCGAGCTGCGCCTGGTGGTGGACAATATCGAGCGGGGGCTGCAAGTGCGGTTCGCCGACGCGGTTTTTGAGCCGGACATGCATCCGGAGCCGCGGGGTCCGATTGCATTTCACCTTCCACAGCGGCTCGCAACCGCCCGGCGGGAACCGGCGGTTTCTTTGGCGACACCCGCTTTACGCGAGCTCGGCTGGCAGGCGGCGGAACGAGAGCTGGCGGTCCTTTACGCTCTGCACCGAGCCGGCGCCTGTCTGGGTGAACCGGTCCAAGTCGAGGCCGCCGCCGACGGGTTGGTGAAGGTGACTGGGCTGGTGGATCAGGAGCCGCGTCGTGAGGCGCTTCGCAAAGCGCTTGAGGAGCTCGACTACGTGAGGTTCGAGGTGCGGACCGTGGCTGAAGTGTTGGCTGCCCAAGGCGAGCACGGAGCCAGCTCCGACCCGGGGCCGCGGGGGGTGGTCAAGGGCGGCAAGGTGCTGATCGAAGAGCGCTTGGCCTCGTACCTTGGCCCACGGTCGAAGGCTGACCTCCTGCGGAGAATCGCCGATTTGTCCAACCAAGCGACGGGGGCGACGGCCACATTGCTGGCCCACGCCTGGGCCGTCCGCCGACTTCACGTGGCTTATCCCCCAGAGCGAATCGCCCGGCTGCGTCCACAAAGCCGGTGGATCCTTGAGGATATTCTTAATGATCACTTGGCGGCGATTCGGGATGAGGCTGGTCAAGTTCTTCAGTTACTGGAACCCGCCCTCGGCCCCCCGGGGGTCTCAGCCTCCAGTGAAACGCCCGACATCGGATTCGATCAGGCGGTCAATGATCTTTTTCAGTTGGCCACCCGGACCGACCGGCTTTGCCGGGGCGTGTTCGGTCTCTCACAACTCGACGCCGACGAGGAGTCCCAAGCTGCTTCCGCATTGATCGCAAGCTTATCGCGGCTGCGCCGGGACGCAGCCGAGGTGCGCCTCCGCGCCGCCGCGGAGTTCCGCAAAGTGGCAATCCATCAAGACCTGCGCATGGCGCGGGATAAGGTACTACCTAACTCAAAGGAGTAAGGAAACCATGAAACCGTTTCGTGTCCTTAGCCTGATTGCACTGGCAACCTTGTTTGCGGTTTGCTCGTTCGCACAGATGGCGCAAATCACCGGCCGCATTACTGACACCACTAAGGCGGTCATGCCCAACGTAAATGTGGAGGTGACCAATGTCGACACCGGCGTCGTCCGAAAGGTTCAGTCCAACAACGAAGGCTACTACACGGTGCCATTGCTTCCTCCAGGAGTCTACAAGATGACGGTGCGGGCCGAAGGCTTCCGGCCAGTGGGGCGCGACGGCATTCGGCTGGAGATCAACCAGGTGGCTCGGTTCGACTTCGAACTGGAGGTTGGCCCGGTCACCCAGTCGGTCGAAGTGATCGCTGGAGCGCAAGTGATTCAGTCCGAAATCACCGAGGTGGGGCAGGTCATCGACAACCGGCGGATCCTCGACATGCCGCTCAACGGGCGCAACTACATGCAGTTGGCCACCCTCACAGCGGGCGTGACACCGCACCGAAGCCTGAGCGGTCAAGGAAATATCACCACGGCCGGTGCGCACCGCTCGCAGACCGACATTCAGGTCGATGGCAACGACAACGCGTTCTACATTAGCGGAGGCCCGCTGTACAATGGAGGTCAATCGATCCAACCTCCGGTGGATTCGCTGGCGGAATTCAAGGTGATCACCAATAATATGTCGGCCGAGCATGGCTATCGCGCCGGCGCCAAGGTGATGGTGAGCACCAGGTCGGGAACGAACGAGGTACACGGATCGCTCTACGAGTTCCTGCGCAACGACAAGTTCGACGGCACGAACTTTTTCGCCAACCGCAGCGGCGCCCGGAAACCTCACTACCGCCAGAACCAGTTTGGGGGCACCCTTGGCGGTCCCATCATCAAGAACCGGACGTTCTACTTCGGGAGCTACCAAGGAACCAGGATCCGGCGGGGGTCCAGCCAAACCTCCACCGTGCCGAGCCAAGAGATGGTAAGGGATGCAAATTTCTCCAACCAGCCCGAGATCCGCCGTTGGGTTTATGATCCGCTGACGCTCACCGGCACGGGCGCCAATGCCGTGCGGGCGCTGTTTCCCGGCAGCACCATCCCGAAAAGCCGGATCGATCCGGTCGGCCAGCGGGTCATGGACATGTACCCCGCGCCGAATATAGCCGGAAGGGAGCATCTGCCGAACAACTATTTCCGTTCCGCCGCCGCCAAGGACGACGACGACCAATATGACGGCCGTCTGGACCATAATTTCTCCGACTCGCACCGCATGTTTGTCCGCTACTCCCACCGCGACCTCTTCGCTGACGCCGCAACCCCCCTTCCCTGGCCCGCTTTGGGAAATTCCGGCAACTGGACGCCGCTTAAGAGCCACTCCGCCGCCGCCAACTTCAGCGCCACTCTTTCGCCCACGGTTTTCAATGAATTCCGCTTCGGCTGGTGGCGCACGGAGGCCGCCAACGAGCCCCCGTTTACCGACAATTGGAATGAAAAACTCGGAATCAGGAACGCCCCTGTTGAAACGCGCGCCAAGGACCGCGCGCGGGGGTATTCCGTAATGTCCATCACCGGTTACGCCTCTTTAGGGCCAAGCGCGAACACCCCACAGAACAACCTGCAAAGAAGCATCTTGCTAGCCAATAGCCTATTGATTCAAAAGGGCGCTCACACCATTAAACTCGGGGCAGAGTACCGGAGAGCCCGGGTCTTTCGATATGTCAATGCACAAGGGATGGGCCACTTGTTCTTCACCGGGTCTTACACCGCAGAGCGCCCAAACTCGGCGGCCAGCCGCGGAACCACCGGCAACGCACTGGCCGATTTGTTGCTGGGTTATGCCAAAGAGGTTCGATACAGCACATTGTTCGGAGAAGACCTGGTGCTTCCCTACTATGCAGCCTTTATACAGGACGATTTCAAGCTAACCCCACGTTTGACCATCAACGCCGGCTTGCGGTGGGAGCTGTTCGAGCCTGCAAACTTGCCAAATCTGCACCGGCTTCCTAACTCCCAGCTGGGGCGGTACCTCGCGCCATGGGTGAACGCGATTACCCCGGATCGGGAAGGTATGCAGTATCCGACCCACAGCCGGGATCGCGGCGGAGCGCCGCTCGACATGAACAACTTCGGCCCCCGCCTGGGCCTTGCCTACAAGCTGACCAACAAGACGGTTGTTCGAGCCGGCGCGGGAATCTATTATGCTCAGAGCGATATTCCCGATCAAACATCCGCCTATTTCCGCAACGGCCCGCCTCGGGCGATCCGTATCGATGAAGTTTACCCCTTCGAAATGCCAGGACGTTTCATATTCCGCGACGGATTTCCAAACCTTGTTATTGGCGAACAACTGCCACGGGATGCAGCGGTTCCTCCCTCGCCAGATTATCGCCCAATCACCTATGTTGGCCAGTGGTTCGCAGACATCCAGCGCGAACTTCCGGATGGAATCGTGGTTACGGTCGGCTATCAAGGCAACAAGACAACACAAGGGATCGGCAACCGCTGGATCAACCTTCCCTTGACCCCGCATCCGACAATTCAAGCCTCCGAGCGCCGGATCCGCCCGCATCTCGGACACATGGATCTCTTCTACAACGGCGAGAACGGGAATTACCATGCCATGGTGATGAAAGCGGAGAAACGATTCAGCCGGGGACTAACCTTTTTGAGCAGCTTCACCTGGTCGCACACCATCGACACGCGCGGTGAACAGGCCATCCGGTGGCGGGATCATCATAACACCTCCATCGAACGCGGTTCCTCCTGGGTGGACGTGCGCCTGGCCTATACCCTCAGTGCGCTTTACGAACTGCCGTTCGGGCAGGGAAAACGATGGCTGAATACGAGTCTGCTCAGGCATTTTGTAGGCGGCTGGCAGATCGGCGGGCTGTTGTCGTTGTACAGCGGTCTGCCATTTGATCACACCCATAACGTCGATACCCAAAACAACGGCGGGGTCGTGCGCGGCGACTGGGTGCGCAATCCGGAACTGCCCAAGGACCAGCGTAGCATCGACCGCTGGTTCGACACGGGTTTCGTACGGGCAGGCGTTCCCGGCCAGCTTAGCAACGCCGGGCGTAACCTGATCCGCGGTCCCGGCAGCAAGAACCTGGATTTTATCGCCACCAAGGCGTTCCGCATGCCTTGGGAAGGGCACACGCTTCAGTTCCGCTTCGAGTCTTTCAACTTCACGAACACGCCCGACTTCGGCGGGCCGAACACGGCGGTCGGGACTCCGGCGGCCGGCACGATCACCAGCGCCGGTGATCCGCGGCGAATACAGTTCGCACTTAAGTACGTTTTTTGAATTTTACGGGGTGAAGCGCTGCGAGACATCGCCGGGCATTGTTCCGGTACAGGACTCAAGGAGTTTACGATAAAGAGTCATCGCAAACCCAACGGACATGGACACGTAATTACTGGCAGTGGCCGGTTCCATTTCCAGGGTTCAGCAAGGCTGGAATTTCGACGAGCGAGGAGATGCTCATAGACAGACGACAGGCGCTCTGGCTGAGGGCAGCCGGTGGACTGTATTGCGGAACGGCGCTCCAGCCCGAGCCCGCCCATGACCGGCAGCCTTCCAGCGCAGGCAACGGTTTTTACGGGAATCCCATCCTCATGGCGGGTGATATCGCCGAAATCTCGGCAATCCGGATGGGCCAAGACTACCACTTGATTCACTACCACCCCTGCGCGCCCGGTTTCCCAATATGGCGCTCCCGGGACCTGTGGAACTGGGAACCGTTGAGGCGCCTTAAGCCGCGGGCGCGGCGGAGGAGGAGAACTCTGTCAGTACGGCGAATACTTTGCTTCTTCAAGGTAGACCGAAAACGAATGGTCAGGCGGGCGCCTCACCCACTGGGGCCGTTAGGCGATGCAGTCACCCTCGGGGTGGATACCTTGGACGTGACGCACATTGCCACTCCGGATGGGCGGCGTTACATCGTCTCTGGGTCGGAAGGCGCCAACCTGTTCGAGCTGTCGCAAGAGGGCTTAGAGGTGATCAGCGGTCCGCAAGGGATCTACGTTGGCTGGCCGAATCCTAAGGAAATGGACATCGAGTGTCCCTGTGAGGACGGCTGGAACAAAGTCTACCGGAACGGCTATTACTACGTAACGGGCGCTCAGGGCGGGACTTCCGGCCGGCCGACGGCGCACATGGTGGCGGCCGCCCGGGCGCGGTCCATGCAGGATCCGTGGGAGCATTCGCCATACAACCAGATCCTCCGCACCGAGAGCCGGGACGAACCGATCTGGGCTCAAGGCCATGCGAAACTGATCGCCACACCCGACGGCAAGTGGTACATGTTCCATCACGCCTACCTGAAGGGCCGCTGGAACCTTGGCCGGGTGATTCCTCCGGCGCCGATCGAATGGACGGCCGAGGGCCGGTTCGGGGTTCCCGAGGGGTTCCGGCCGGACCCACCGATCGCCCAACCGGCCGGCGAGGCGGTTCCGCACGGGTTCCGGCCGGGCGACGATTTTACCGGGCCGGAACTTGACGTCAAGTGGGGTTTTGAGGGAGAGTCCGCGCGGTGGAGGAGACAGGCGCCGGCCCCGGCGACGTTTTAGATTGAATTAAGGAGCATTCATGGTGACGCGTCGAACTTTTCTGAACCTGGCGCCCATGGCGGCTTTGGCTGCTGCGGCGCGCAGAAAACCCAACATCATCTTTATCCTGGCTGACGATCTCGGTTGGGGAGACGTCGGCTGTTACGGACAAAAGTACATTCGCACACCGAACATCGACCGGATGGCGGCCGAAGGGCTGCGCTTCACCGACGCCTACGCGGGCTGCTCGGTCTGCGCCCCTTCGCGCAGCGTGCTCATGACCGGCATGCACATGGGACACACCTCCGTGCGGTCGAATCCCGGCGGCGTCCCGCTGCTTGAGTCCGACGTGACCGTGGCCGAACTATTGAAGAAAGCGGGCTACACCAGCGGGATCTTCGGCAAGTGGGGCCTGGGGGATATCGGCACCGCGAGCACCGCCATCAAGAAAGGCTTTGACGAGCATTTCGGCTTTCTGCATCAGGCCCACGCTCACTTCCAATATCCGCGGTTCCTCTACCACAACGACCGCGAGTATCCGCTTGCGGGCAACAGCGACACGACCCGCAAGACTTACGCCAATGACGTCATGGCGGAGAAGGCCCTGGAGTTTATCCGCCGGAACCAGAACCGTCCGTTCTTCGCATACCTGGCTTTCACTCTTCCGCACGGCGGCTTTCATGTGCCGGAGGACTCGCTGGCCGAGTATCGGGGCAAGTTTCCGGAAGGACCGCCGCTGTCGACGGAAAATGGCCGGCAAGCGCCGCAGCCCGAGCCACGGGCGGCCTTTGCGGGCATGGTGACGCGACTGGACCGCTATGTCGGACGGGTGTTGTCGCTGCTCAAAGAACTGAAGCTGGAGCAGGACACCATCGTGTTCTTTACCAGCGACAACGGCGGCCTTCACTTCAGCGAGAATTTCTTCCAGAACACCGGGCCGTTCCGGGGCAACAAAGGCACCCTTTATGAGGGCGGGCTGCGCGTGCCCATGATTGTACGCTGGCCAGGGCGAGTGCCGGCCGGGAAGGTCAGCTCTTTCGCCTGGTCGTTCCAGGACTTCCTGCCGACTGCGCTTGAACTGGCGGGCGCCCCGCCGCACGCCTGCGATGGGATGTCCGTGTTGCCGACATTGCTGGGAGGCACGCAAAAGCCCCATCCCGAGCTGTACTGGGAGCTTCACCGCTATTCGCGGGAGACCGGGAAATTCTTGGACCCGATTCCGCAGCAGGCGCTGCGCCGCAGCCACTGGAAGGCGGTCCGTCCTAAGCCCGGCGGCCCGATCGAGCTCTACGATCTTGAAACGGATCCCGGGGAGACCCGCGACCTGGCGGCCTCGAGGCCGGAGCTGGTTCAGGAGCTCGAGCGCGCCATGATGGCGCACCATGTTCCGCCGCGGCCGCAGAAAGAGCCGCCCCATCCCTGGTGGGAGGCTCGCAGTTAGGGACGTTCCGATCGGGGGATATCACGATGCTTTCCCGGCGAGAGTTATTGGCCTCAATGGCCGCCACGTCGTTGGCCCGAGCGGCGGCGGTCCAGCCGCGCCCGACCAGGGCGATTCCGCTACTGCTGGGCAACTGGGCGGACCCGACGATTCTGAAAGACGGCAGCGACTACTACATGACGCACTCGAGCTTTCAGCGCCAGCCCGGTTTGTTGATCTGGCACTCGCGGGACCTGCGCAACTGGAAGCCGATCGGACACGCGGTCGTGAACCAGAAAGGCAACATCTGGGCGCCGGAGTTGATCAAGCACGGCGGGCGCTATTACCTCTACTATCCGGTGGTGGAGGCCGGCAAGTCCAGCAATTGGGTCACTATCGCCGAATCGCCCGTCGGCCCGTGGTCCGCGCCGCAACCGATTGGCGCGGGCCACATCGACCCCGGCCACGTCGCCGGCGAGGACGGCAAACGCTACATTCACCTCTCGGGCGGCCGGGTCGTCGAGATGTCCGCAGATGGCATGCGGGCGGTCACGGAACCCAAGCAAGTGTACCAGGGCTGGCCGATCCCCGAGGACTGGGCGATCGAATGCGTGTGCCTGGAATCGCCGAAACTGCTCAAGCGGGGCGGCTGGTATTACCTCACCAGCGCGCAAGGCGGCACGGCGGGCCCATCGGTGAGCCACATGGTGATCTCGGCGCGGTCGCGCACGCCCATCGGCCCATGGGAGAACTCGCCCTACAATCCCATCATCCGCACCTGGAGCCGCGCGGAGGAGTGGTGGTCGAAGGGGCACGGGACGCTGGTGGAGGGGCCGGACGGAAACTGGTACTGTGTGCTGCACGGCTTCCTGAACGGCCAGCGCACCCTGGGGCGTTGCACCTTGATCGAGCCGATCGAGTGGACCGCCGACGGCTGGTACCGCGCCGCCGCGCGTTGGCCGCGCGGCTGGGACAAGCCCGGGCGCGCTGAGATGCCGCTCAGTGACGATTTCCGCGGACAGCAGCTTGGCCTCCAGTGGTCTTTCCACCAGCATTACGATCCGGCGCGCTTCACTCTGGCCGGCGAGGGGCTCGAGCTGAGAGCCGTCGGCAACGATCCCGGAGAATCGCAGCCGCTGTGCGTGGCGCCGCTTCACCCGGCTTATGAACTCGAAGTCGAGGTGGAAACCCAGGGCGAGGCGATGGCAGGCCTGATGCTGTTCGCGAACGCGAACGAGTATTTGGGACTGGGCATCTCCAAAGACGGCGTTGTTCGGCGCGTGCAGAAGGGCTATCGCCGATACGCCGCCACCGATGAGCCGGCGATTGGCGGCGCCAGGGCCTCGCTGCGGATGGTCAACGACCGGCAAGACGTGCGCTTTTATTGCCGCAATGGCGCCGCGGGCTGGAGAGTGATGCGGCCCGCCGCCGAGATCTCTTCGGGCGGCGTCGTGCAGGCGGCGCTGTTCGCATGCGGATCCGGGAAGGCAAGGTTCCGGCGTTTCCGTTATACGCCGACGGAGGGATGAGAAGGCCATGAACGCATCGGAAGGAATAACACGCCGTCAATGGCTGGCCGCGGCGGCGGGCGCGCTCGCGGCCGGAAGACCGTCGGAAGGATCGCCAAACAGGCCGAACATCATCTTGATCATGGCCGACGATATGGGCTTTTCCGACGTGGGGTGCTACGGTTCGGAGATCGCCACGCCCAACCTGGATTCGCTTGCGGCGCGCGGCGTGCGCTTCACGCAGTTTTACAACTCCGCGCGATGCTGCCCAACGCGCGCCTCGCTGTTGACGGGCTTGTACCCCCACCAGGCGGGCGTCGGCTACATGGAGCCGCACAATCGCTATAACCGGCCCGCCATCGAGAATCTGCGCCTACCGCAGTACCAGGGGTTTTTGAACGACCGGTGCGTCACCATCGCCGAGGCCTTGCGGCCGGCCGGATATCAGACTTTCATGTCCGGCAAGTGGCACGTTGGCGCACTGCCCGGACAGCGCCCGCTCGACCGCGGCTTCGACCGCTTTTTCGGCATCCTCGTAGGAGCCAGCAGCTACTGGAAGCCGGATCCGAAGAACATTTACGACGGCAAGGAGCCCGTGCATTCGCTGCCGGAAGACTTCTACGCCACCGACTACTACGCCCGATACGCCGCTAAGTTCATTGAAGAAAGGGATCGCGGACGCCCGTTTTTTCTTTACCTGGCCTTTACGGCTCCGCACTGGCCACTGGAGGCCTGGCCCGAGGATATCCAGCGTTACCGGGGCCGTTATCGGATCGGTTGGGATGAACTGCGGCGCCGCCGCCTGGCGCGGCAAATCGAATTAGGGCTGTTTCCGCCGACATTGAAACTTTCGCCCCGCCATCCGGAAAGCTATCCCTGGGAGAACGAAAAGAACCAGGACAACATGGATCTGAGGATGGCGGTTTACGCCGCGATGATCGAGCGCATGGACCGCGGCATCGGCCTGGTGTTGGAAACGCTCAGAAAGACGGGACAGGAAGAAAACACGCTGGTGGTGTTTATCAGCGACAACGGCGCCTGCGCCGAGCCGTACCGGCGGAATGAGGATAAGGGACTCGGTCACGCGGCGCAACTGCTGCCCTGGGCCAACGCCAGCAACACGCCCTTCCGCCTGTTCAAGCATTGGGTGCACGAAGGAGGCATCGCATCGCCTTTGATTCTCTCTTGGCCGGCCCGGGTGCGCGGAGGCATGATCAACCGCAAATGGGTGGGACACGTGATGGATCTTATGCCCACTTTCCTGGAAGCGGCGGGCGCGAAGTACCCCTCCAGCTACGGAGGACGGCCGGTCCTAGCTTTGCAAGGACGGAGTCTGCTACCGGCCTTGAGCGACCCGAATGCCATCCGCAGAGGCGCCATCTATTGGGAGCACGAAGGAAACCGGGCCATGCGCGACGGCCGCTGGAAACTGGTGTCCTATTACAACGAAATCCACGAAGAGATGAACAGAGTCGGAACCGGCCGGCGCACGGGGCCCTGGGAACTATACGACCTAGAGGAGGACCGCACCGAACTGAACAACCTCGCCCGAGAAGAGCCTCGCCGTCTGAGGGCAATGATCGACAGGTACCACGCTTGGGAGAGAAGAGTCGGCGTCACCGACTGGGAAGAGATTCTGAAAGCGGGCGGGTTTTACGACGACGGCTGATGCATGGGGGCATGCCGCAACCGGGGGCCCGTGATGACTTTGTTGCGGACCGTAGAAAGGGGCCGCCCGCGTTTGGCCTGGTTCTTCTCCCTGCACTCGCCTCCCTAAGACAAGAGAGCCCGCTTCTTCGCTCAAAGGCCGGCTTCCTCTTCGGAACGAGAGCGCGGGATCGCCCCTTCCACTTTTGGCGTAAGATGTGATACCAGTAGAACATGCTCCGCGACCGTGCACTGGCACCGCTGTCTCAGCAGCACCACAACGGGCTGGCCCTTTGCGTCCTTACCGACCGCGGGCTGACTCCGGACGTTGAGCCCGAAGTCCTCGAACGCCTGGCCTCCCGGGCGGTGGGCCGCTATGACGAAGAGATCTCCAACCATTTCGCCATCGAAGAGGAAGTGGTCTTCCCTGCGATGGAACAGGAGCTCGGGCCGTCGCCTCTGGTGCAGGAGCTGATCGCCGAGCACCGCCAACTGGAGAGACTCATCGAACAACTGCGAACCCAGCCCGATGCCGAGACCCTGCGCCAGTTTACTTCCCTGCTCCGCTCTCACATCCGCCGGGAGGAGAACGAGTTATTTGAGGACATCCAAAAAAGGATGTCGCGCAAAACCCTGGATGCGCTCGGTGCGGTCATCGATGCCCGGGCGGTCCGCATCCCACTTTGACCTGAGGAGACCAATGTCTATGTCTGTTTTGCTGGAAACCAACATGCCCGCGCTCCCATTGGTGGGCCGGGGCAAGGTCCGCGACGTGTACGCGGTGGAGGACAAGCTGATCATCGTGGCAACGGACCGGATTTCGGCCTTCGATTATGTGCTGGCCACGGGCATCCCCGAGAAGGGCCGGGTGCTCACGCAGCTTTCGGTCTTCTGGTTCGATTTCCTGAAAGACCTCACCCCGACGCACTTCCTGTCGGCGGACGTGGACGAGTATCCCGCAGAGGCGCGGCAATACCGCGAACAACTGGAGGGCCGCTCCATGCTGGTCAAGCGCGCCCGCATGTTGGAGGTCGAGTGCGTCGCCCGCGGTTATTTGTCAGGCTCCGGCTGGAAGGAATACCAGGCTACGGGAACCGTGTGCGGTATTCCGCTTCCCCCTGGCCTCAAGGAAAGCGACCGGCTTCCGCAGCCCATCTTCACTCCCGCGACGAAGGCCCAGACCGGACATGACGAGAACATCTCCTTCGACCGGGTGGCGGAGATGATCGGCGCGGAGCTGGCGGCGCGGTTGCGGGATCTGACTCTGGCCATCTACGAGAAGGCGGCGGCTTACGCCGAGACGCGCGGCATCATTTTGGCCGACACCAAGTTCGAATTCGGCTTCGTCAACGGCGAACTCGTCCTAGCCGACGAAGTCCTTACGCCGGACTCCTCGCGCTTTTGGCCGAAGGAGACTTACCGGCCCGGCGGCCCCCAGCCCTCTTACGATAAGCAGTACGTCCGCGATTACCTGGAGTCGATTCATTGGAACAAACAGCCGCCGGCCCCGGCTCTTCCCCCCGAGGTGGCGGCCAAGACGAGTGAGAAGTATAAAGAAGCCTACCGCGCGCTTACTGGAAAGACGCTTTGAGTCTGAACTGGCTGGACATCGTTCTGATCGCCATCCTCGCCGTCTCCATCATCGGGGGCATCCTGAAGGGCTTTGCGAAGCTGGTGATCGGGCTGCTGGCGGCCGTCGCCGCTCTGTTGTGCGGTCTGTGGTTCTACGGGACTGCCGGCGCGTGGCTGCGGCCTTATGTGAGTTACCCTGGGCTTGCGAACTTCATCGGCTTCGTGCTGATCTTCGCCGGGATCCTGCTGGCGGGGGCCCTGCTCGGCGCGTTGTTGAGCAAGGCGCTGAAGTGGGCCGGATTGAGCTGGGCGGACCGGGCCTTGGGCGGGATTTTCGGCCTTGCCAGGGGAATGCTCGTAGCCATTGCCCTGGTTCTGGCCCTGATGGCCTTTACGAGGCATCCGCCGCCGCAATCGGTGGTCCGGTCGCGGCTGGCGCCTTACGTCATCGGCGCCGCGCACGTGTGCGCGCAAATCGCGCCGCACGAGGTCCGCGAAGCCGTCGAGGACAGCTACGCCCGGGCCCGCGAGCTGTGGGATGACATGCTGCACAAGGCCCAACGTCCCGGCAAGAAATCCAGGCCGCCGGTGATACGATGAAATTTGGCGATTGATCTGATCATCTTTGACCTGGACGGCACGCTGGCGGACACCAAGCTGGATCTGGCCAACGCCGTCAATGCGACCCGCGCCGAGTTCGGTCTTCCTCCCTTGCCGAACGAGGAGGTCTATTCCTATGTGGGCAACGGCGCGCCGGTCCTCATCCGCCGCGCTCTGGGGCCCCAGTTCAGCGAGGAGGAGATTCAGCGGGGGCTGGAGTCCTTCTTCGCCCGATACCGCGAGCACATGCTGGACCACACCCGGCTGTATCCGGGCGTGGCCGAGTCGCTGGACCGGCTCAGCGCCGACGGAGTCAAGATGGCCATCCTCACCAACAAGCCGGTGCGCTTCGGCCAGGACATCGTGCAAGGGCTGGGCATCGCGGACCATTTCTTCCGGGTCTACGGCGGCAACAGCTTTGCGACCAAGAAGCCCGATCCGGAAGGCGTTCATGCGCTGCTGGCCGAAGCTGGGACGCCCAAGGAAAATGCCCTGATGGTGGGGGACAGCGCGGTGGACGTTCAGACCGCCCGCAACGCCGGCATCGCCGTCTGCGGCGTCACATATGGATTCCAACCCGACACCCTTGCCGCTGAACCGCCCGACATCCTGGTGGACCGCTTCAGCGATCTCGCCGAGATGGTCCTGGCCGACCGCCATCCGAAAGGAGTGTCCCGAAAGTGAATCACAAGCCCGGAGCCGAAGTGCCGGAAACAGGCGTTTATTGGTGCACGGTGTGCAAGAGCCCGCAGCGTTTTGAAAAAGGGCAGAAGTTCCCGTCCTGCAAGAACCTCTGCCCCAAGGGCTACTGGCAGTTGGTGAATCTGCCGCCGAAAGGGTGACCGCGGCCCGCTCCGAAGCGCCTGGCCGCGGCCGCCTCACGGAGAAAACTACATCGTGTCCACCCAACCGCCTCGGGCCACGCTCTCGAGGATCTTCTCCAGCAAGTGCATGCCCCACTGCCCGTCCTCCAGCGTGGGGAAGTCCACCGGCGCGGACGGATCGACAATCTTCTGGTAGAAGCGGCGGAACAGCTGCTTGTGGGCATCGTCGTAGCCTTCGCTGTGGCCGCCGGGCAGGTCGGCGAAGGTAGCCGCCTCGGGGTGGAATAGCGACGGGTCCTTGATGATCAGCTCGTTGGGCGAGTTGCGGTGGCCGATCCACAACTCGTCCGGTTTCTCCTGGTTCCACATGAGGCCGGCCTTGGTCCCGTAGATCTCCCACTGGAAGCGGTTCTTATTGCCCGCCGAGACCTGGCTGACCGTGAAGGCGCCCCGCGCCCGGTCCCCCAACCTCAGCAAGACGGCGCCGTAGTCGTCGGTGTCGATCGGAATCTCCTCGTAATCCTCCGGCCGGAGCTGTTTGCCGGCGAAGGTCTCCACGGCGAACTTGGGCTTCTTGCGGATCTTGTGGAAGATCGCCAGATCGGCGCACAGGGACTTGATTTTCAAGCCGGTGAGGTGCTGGATCATGTCCATCCAGTGCGAGCCGATGTCGCCGATGGCGCGCACCGGACCGTTGTCTTTGGTCTCGATCCGCCAGTTGAAATCCGTGTCGTAGAGCAGCCAGTCCTGCGAGTAGGTGCCCTGCACCACCAGGATCTCGCCCAGTTCGCCCTTCTCGATCATCCGGCGGGCCTGCTGCACCACCGGGTAGTAGCGGAGGTTGTGATTGACCGCGGCGACGACCTTGGTCCTGCGCGCCGTCTCCACCAAGTCCTGCGCCTCCTTGGACGACAAGGCCAGCGGCTTTTCGCAGAGCACGTGCTTGCCGGCCTCCATGAAGGCCTTCGAGATGGGATGATGGAGCACGTTCGGCGTGCAAACGTGCACGGCGTCGATGGTTGGATCCGACACCAGGGTCCGGTAATCGCCGGTCCTCTTGGGAACTCCATACTTCTCGCCGAAGCTCTGCGCCTCCTCCTCGGAGACCCCGCAGATGGCGGCCACTTCCACGTTGCCTAACCGGCGGATGGCCTCCGTATGCACCTTGCCCATGAATCCCGCGCCGATCACGGCAGTCTGAATCTTGCGCATGTCCTTAACGCTCCTCTCGAATGATGTACCTTGGCTGGCGCCATCCCACAATCTACCAAAACGCGGGGCCGGAGGCGCCCCCGCCCGGACCAGGGCCGCCGGGCGCCGATCCTGCGCCGGCACGCTAAAGCCGCCCGGTGAATCATCCCCTCCGGAGGCGCTGCTCCAATCAGCGCGCCCGCCGATCTGCATCTGATATCCTGAACATTAGCGAACTGGTTGCGGCATGGGTTACGCGGTTCGAACGCCTCGCTCCACCTATCTGGGTCCGGTGGGCTTCCCGCCCGGCGTTAAATGGCTCCTGATTATTAACTGCGCGGTTTTCGTCCTGTATTTCTTCGGCGTGCGGGTCGGCTATGGCGACTTCTTCGCCAATTTCGGCCTGTGGCCGCGCGCCGTGCTTACGTTCCCCGCCCTTTGGCAGCTCTTCACCTACCTGTTCCTGCACGATCCCCACGGCTTCATGCACATCCTCATCAACATGCTCATCCTGTGGATGATCGGCGCGGAGCTGGAAAGCGGATGGGGCACCCGTTACTTCCTCAAGTATTACTTCCTTTGCGGGGTGGGAGCGGGCGTGTGCGTGGTGGCGGTGAATGCGTTGCGGGGTCAACTGGACGTCTTCACGATCGGCTCCTCCGGCGCGATTTACGGCCTGCTGCTGGCCTACGGCGTACTCTACCCCGACCGCATCATCCTGTTCTTCTTCCTGTTCCCGCTCAAGGCGAAGTACCTGGTCCTGATCTACGGCGCGATCTCGTTTCTGGGTTCCGTCGGCGCGGGCGGGGGCGGGGTCAGCCATGTGGCTCACTTGGGCGGCATGGTGCTGGGGTACTTGTACCTCAAGCGGGGGCGCATCGCGCAGGCGCCCTGGCGGTCGTTGCAGGAGCGCTACCAGGCGTGGCGATTGAGGCGTCTGAAGCGGAAATTCGAAGTCTACCGCCGCCGGCACGAATCCGGCGGGCGCGACCGCTGGATCCATTGAATTGCGCCCCCGCCGGCGCAGGCCTCTGCTGAGTCCCGCATCTCTTTTCGCGGCCGGCGCCGAATGGGCTGCGGATTGAACGGCGCGTTTTTCGGCCCACGCGCAGGCGGATGCTAACATGGGCTTAATGACCTACGATGTCGTCGTTGTCGGCAGCGGACCGGGCGGTTACTCCGCCGCCATCCGCGCCAGCCAGTATGGACTCAAGACTGCGCTCGTGGAAAAAGATCCCAAGCTCGGCGGGACTTGCCTGCACGTCGGCTGCATCCCCACCAAGGCGCTGCTGCACGCGGCCGGCCTCTGGGAAGAGATCCAGCGCTCCTCCGATCACGGCATCCAGTGCGGCCCGCCGAAGTTGGATCTGGCGAAGCTGATCGCGCGCAAGAACTCGGTCGTTTCCAAGCACGCCAAGGGGATCGAGTTCCTGATGAAGAAGAACAAAGTGGACTGGATTCAAGGGCGCGGCAAGCTGCTCGGAGCCGGCGAAGTGCTGGTCGAAACTCCGAACGGGCCTCAGAAGCTGGAAGCTCTTAACACCATCGTCGCCACGGGTTCGGAGGCACGCATGCTGCCCGGGCTCACGCCCGATCCGCAGACCATCCTCACCAATGTGGAGATCCTCAACCTCGAGCAGCTTCCCAAGAGCTTGGCCATCATCGGGGCCGGCGCGGTGGGCGTGGAGTTTGCGTCGATCTTTCACCGCTTCGGGACCAAGGTAACGCTCTTCGAGATGCTCCCCCGCATCGTGCCTCTCGAGGACGAAGATATTTCCAAGGAATTGCTCCGCGTTTTCAAGAAATCCGGCATCCGCGTCGAAACCGGCGCGCGCGTTGAGGAGGTCGAGCGGACGGATTCCGGAGTCCGCCTGCGGGTTACGCTTAGCGGCGGCAAGACCGAAACCTTCGAAGCCGAGAAGCTGCTCGTGGCCGTGGGGCGCAAGCCGAACACCGAAGGCATCGGACTGGAGGAGCTGCGGGTGGAAACGGACCGCGGCTATATCCGCACCGGCCAGTACATGCAGACGCACGAGCTGGGGGTATACGCCATCGGCGACGTCGTAGCGGGCAGTCCGCAGCTGGCGCACGTCGCAACGGCCGAGGGCATGGTGGCCGCAGCGCACATCGCCGGACGCCCGGTCAAGCCGATCAACTACCGCCGCGTCCCCGGGGCAACCTATACCGAGCCTGAGATCGGAAGCGTCGGCCTTACGGAAGCCGAAGCGCGAGCCAACGGCCGCGCGGTCCGCGTGGGCAAGTTCCCGTTCCTGGCCAACAGCAAAGCCACGATCCTGGGCCGCCACGACGGCTTCGTGAAGGTAGTCGCCGATGAACGCTACGGCGAAATCCTGGGCGTGCACATTATCGGGCCCCATGCCACGGACCTGATCGCCGAGGCTGTGGCGGCTATGGAAGCCGAGGCCACTGTCGAGACTCTGATGAGCACGATTCACCCGCACCCCACGGTCTCCGAAGCCGTGGGCGAGGCGTTTAACGCGGTTTACGGACTGGCCATCAATGCTTAGGTGCGAATACTGCGATCTGGGGCGAACCGGTTACGGGGAAGCGCTGGAGTTGCAGCGCCATCTGGTGGAGAAGCGCCAGCGCGGCTTGATCCCGGATCAGTTCCTGATCTTGGAGCACCCGCACGTGATCACTTTGGGGCGCGGCGGCGACAAGCAGCATCTGCTGGCCAGCGAAGAGGTCCTGCGGCGCGCGGGCGTCTCCTTCTATCACACGGACCGCGGCGGCGACATCACCTACCATGGTCCGGGCCAGATCGTCGGCTATCCCATTCTGGACTTGCGCGAGTGGAAGCGGGATGTGGCGGCTTACGTCCGCGCCGTCGAGCAAGTGCTCATCGACATGCTGGCCGGTTTCGGCATCGCGGCCGGCCGCGTGGCGGGGAAGACCGGCGTCTGGGTGGAGGGCGCCAAGGTCGCCGCGATCGGCATCCACATTAGCCGCTGGGTCACCTCGCACGGTTTTGCCTTGAATCTGACCACGGACCTGTCATATTTCAGCTACATTGTTCCTTGCGGGCTGCCCAATCCCGTCACCTCCATGGCGGAGCTGGGCTGCCGCGCAAGCTGGGAGGAAGTGACCGCGGCCATTGTTGCCAACTTTGGCCGGATATTCGGGCGGGAGATGGTTCCCGCAACGCTGGATAAGGAGAAAGCCATATGACCGACGTCGTCATGCCTCAGATGGGCGAGAGCATTGTGGAAGGCACGCTAACCAAGTGGCTCAAAAAGCCTGGCGACCGCGTGGAGCGGGACGAGCCTCTCTTTGAGATCTCCACCGACAAGGTGGATACCGAGATCCCCGCGCCTGCCGCCGGAGTGCTGGCGGAGATTCTGGTCGAGGAAGGCCAGACCGTAGCCGTCAATACTGTCGTGGGCCGCATCGATGAAACGGGACAGGCCAAGGCCGCTGCTGCGCCTGCCGCCGAAGCCGCGCCTCCTCCGCCGCCGGCTCCCGCCCCCGCCGCCGAGCCAGCCGCGCCTGCCGCACCGGAGCCCGCCGCCGCGGTCCCCGCTCCGCCAATCGCCCCTGAGGAGGCCCCCGTGGAAGAACCGTCCGGACCAATCTCTCCCCTAGTCCGTAGGATGGCCCGCGAGCATAACATCGACCTACGCCAGGTGAAAGGTACCGGCGCGGGCGGGCGCATCACCAAGCAAGACGTGGAGGCCTATCTGGCAGCTCGTACAGCCGCTGCCGCCGCTGCCCCCCCGCCTGTTGCTCCTGCCGCCGCGCCCCCAGCTGTGGAGATTCCCCCTGCCGCCCCGGCGCCTCCTGCTGCCCCTGTCGTCCCACCCTCAACCGCGGCCGCTCCGCCTCCGCCGGCTGCTGTGGGCGCGCCCAAGACGCGCATCGAACCGATGAGCATCATGCGCGCCAAGATCGCCGAGCACATGATCCTCAGCAAGCGCACCTCGGCCCACGTCACCACCGTCCACAAGATCGACATGACCCGGGTGGCGAAGATCCGCGAGCGGAACAAAGAGGAGGTCAAAGCGCGTTACGGCTATTCATTGACCTTCCTGCCGTTCATCACCCGCGCCGCCGCCGAGGCCTTGCGGGCGTTCCCCATTGTGAACGCCTCCATCGACGGAACCAACATCGTCTATCACAACGAGATCAACATCGGCATCGCCGTGGCTCTCGAAGGCGGCCTGATCGTGCCGGTGATCCGGCGAGCTGACGAGATGAACGTGCTCGGTTTGCAGCGCGCCATCGTGGACCTTTCGACGCGCGCCCGCTCCAAGCAGCTTAAGCCCGACGAGGTCCAGGGCGGCACCTTTTCGATTACGAACTTCGGCTCCAACGGGGCGCTATTCGGCACTCCGGTCATCAACCAGCCGCAGGTGGCGATCCTGGGGGTGGGCGTGGTGGAGAAGACCCCGGTGGTCGTGGACGACGCCATCGCCATCCGCAGCATTTCGCTGATGGGTTTGACGTTCGACCATCGCTTGATCGACGGCGCCCTGGCCGACCAGTTCATGCAGAAGATCAAGGGGATCCTGGAGAACTGGTCGGAAACTGTGCTTTAATTGCTGCCCTGCGAAAGAGGGCAACCGGGAGATTAAGGCTGCCGGGACTTGCCCTTCTCGGAGCGTGCGGGGTGCGGTTACGGCCTGTGCCGCCGAAATATCATTCCGCCCGACTATCGCAACAGCAGGACCGCCATCCGCCCGTCCGTTTCGATCTTGTCGCCCGTTGCGTTTTCGGCCGAGGTCGGAGCTGCGGGCCTGGCCACCAGCGCCACCCCTTCCACCGCCCCGGCGTGCATCAAGTCGAAGACCACTTTGGCTCGTTCCCGGTCGATCTTCGGATCGATCCGATGGATGAAGGTCCGGTTCTCCGGGGAAAAGTCGATGCCGATATCGTGCGTCGCGGCGCAGACCCACACCTCACGCCCCTGGAACTTCTCCGGCCTTTGGAAGATGCGAAGGTGGTGCCGCTTAGCGAAAGTGTTGTACTGTTTCTGGAAGACCAAATCGGGCGGCTTGCCCTCCAGCAGCAGCACCGACATCGGAGCTTCTTTGTAACCTCGCTGTTCGGCCACCGCACGCACCGTCTCCAGCCCAGAGGCCGCATTCAGCTCCGCCGCGGTGGACCATCCGGCTGCGTGAAAGGCCTTTTCTATCTGCTCGCGCGTCCCCAGATACATCAGGTTGGTCAAGTCCGATGGTTTGGGTGGCTTCTCGGCTGTCGTCCGCATCGGCAGAGAGTGGACCAGCGCCGCCAATTCTTCTTCCGGCTCGATCGGAGCCACATCCGTGATGGGGTAGGCCTTCGGAATGTCCAGCGGCTCAAGCAAGCTAAGATAAAGCTCTGTGCCCGCCTCCAGCCGGATCTCCGTGTCCACCTTCTGGATCACCGCGCCTTTCATCGCTCCCAGAATCCGAGCCAGCCGGCTGAAGCGGTTTCCCAGGCGCTCGATAGCCTGGTCCATCTGCGCCGCCAAGGTCTCCGACTCCAGGATGCCGTGGATCACGCCATCCTCAGTGACCACCTCCCGTGCGTTGTCGACCTCGATCAGACGCAGCGACGGCTTGTGCCGGGCGCCGTCCGGCATCGTCAGGCTCTCGAAGGCCAACAGTAGTTCGGCCCGCGCATCCGGCTTGGCCGGCTGCGCAGATTTCACCGTCCCGCTCAAACGCGCGCCCATCGGAATCCAGACCGCATCCCCAACGATGACCGGGGCGATGACCACCGCCTCCACCGCCTGGCCCGGCTGGGATAAACTCGATGCCGCCATGGTGAGCCTGGCGTGCAGTACGGTCCCGGCGGGGAGGATCTCCGCGCCGGCGCCTGGCAGAAACAGGAGCCCTAAACACAAGGCAGCAGCAGCGAGCCGCGGCTTTCGATCCCCGCCGCGCGGGTTTGCCTTCCGGCTGCCAGACCGAAACATGGTACAGAACCAAAATACAATACCGAGCCGGGGAACGAACGCGCGGCCGCGAGCGGGAATGGTGCGTTGAGTTCGATCCGGACGAATACTTGTCTGTGCAGAACTCTGCCGGCTCCGCGGCCAAACTAATGCTGCGGCTCCGCGCTTGCGGGCCGCGCCTTGGGGAAACCCGGGCTCGATTTGATCTCGCGGATTTGCAGAATGTGCCGCTGGCAGTGTGAAGTGATCAGCAGGAGCCATTGATAGGCATCACAGCCTTGCCTGGGGACGATCCGCGAGCGCAGATCGTCCTTTGTGGCGCTCACATAGCGCAGGATCGTGGCTCGCAATTCTCGGAAGGCTTTGAGGCCGGCGGAAAGATCTTGGAGCTGGCCTTTCACATCTTCGGAAGGGATTGCCTTTTCGCGCCGTGTCCGGTCAATGCCATACCACAAGATGTCGTCATCGCCCGCGTTCGACTTGGAGCTGGAAGGGGGCATTTTCATGGCGCGCTGAAAGTCCTGCCAGTAAATGGGCTCGGAGATCACCAGGTGCTCCACGACTTCCAGGATGCTCCACGCGCCCGGCGCGGGGTGAAAGTGAAGCTGCTCGTTCGAAAGCCCCTTCACCTCATCCGCCAGCCAGCTCTCGGTCATCTGCATATGCGCGATCAGGCGCTGGCGCTCCAGCCCGGTCAAAGGCGCGGCTGCGGCAAACTTCAGAGCCAAAAACAACAGGGCGGCGCTTATCTTTACCTCAAGGCGAACTCCCATCCTGCTTCCTCCGGCGACACACAAGTATACCGCCGCCGCCCGCACGCCCCAGGACCGTTCCCGCCAAAGCTATCTCTCTGTAGGCCGTCCCCTTCCCCGTGCGGCCGTCTACGAGGATAATGCTGCGGCCGCCGGCGCGAGCGTCCGGCTCTACAATAGCCCTTTGGGGAAGAAACAATCCAACCGCAAAGGCGGCTGGCGCTGGATTCGAGCCGCTTTCCGGCTGTTCCTATTCGCCGCGCTGGCGCTGTTCCTCGCTGCGGTTCTCAGTCTGATCTTGCTCCGCTGGGCCGATCCTCCCACGACGGCTGTGCAGATCCAGCGCCGCGCGCAGGCGATCCTCCACGGACGCGCGTACAAGAAACAATACCGTTTCGTGCCGCTCAGCCGGATTTCACCCCAGCTTCAACACGCGGTGATCGCTGCCGAGGACGGCAGGTTCTACCAGCACCACGGCATCGACTGGCTCGAACTCCGCAAAGTCGTGGACAAGAGCGTGGAGAGGGGCAGGCTCGGCCGCGGCGCATCCACGATCACGCAACAGCTCGTCAAGAATCTGTTTTTGACTACCTCGCGGTCTTTCCTTCGCAAAGGTGCGGAGTTCGTTCTGGCCCCCGTGGCGGAACTGGTGCTGCCCAAGCGGCGCATTCTGGAGCTGTACCTGAATGTGGTCGAGTGGGGACCGGGCATCTACGGCGCGGAGGCGGCGGCGCGGCACTATTACGGGGCGCCCGCAGCGCGCCTGAGCCGGGAGCAGGCGGCGCGTTTGGCGGCCATCCTCCCCAACCCGCAGCGTTGGAAGCCCGCTCACATGGACCACTACGCAGCCGAGATTCTGGACCGCATGGCGAAGATGGGCTGGTGAAGCACGTCCGACGGACAGGAGCGGCCACGCAATATAATGCCCTTATGCGAAAGCTTCACTGCGCCGTTCTGGGCGCGCTCCTGGGAGTTTGGACGTTGGCCGTGCAGTTCGCGGCTCAGCCATCTGCGGCCAACTCCGAGCCGCCCTTGAGCTGGGTGGATCCCGACACGGGCCACCGCGTCGTCCGCCTGACGAAGGAGCCGAACAGCGCCAGCCTCTATTTCAATCAGAACGGTTACCTGCCGGACGGAAAACGACTGATCTACACGACTCCGGGCGGGATCTCGGTGCTGAACTTGGAGACGCGCGAATCGCGGCAGATCGTCGAGGGGCGCGTGAGGATCATCGAAGCCGGCCGCAGAAATCCCAGGGTGTATTACATCCGCGAAGGTGCGGTCTGGTTCACGGACGTGGATACCGGCGATACGCGCAAGATCGCCGCTCTGCCCCGCGGGGGGTCGCTCGCCACAGTGAATGCCGACGAGACCCTGCTGGCGGGCGCCTATGTGGAGGACTCGGGCGCCGCCGCGCCGCGCACGGGCGTTACGCCCCCGGCCGTTCCCGCACCCACCGGGCCGCAGCCAGCCGCCGGCCCGCTCCAGCCGGCCAACCGGGAATCGTCGCTGGAGGCACGCTGGGCGGCAAGGCTGCCGATGGCTTTGTACACGGTCAACATCCAAACCGGAGACATACGGGTGATCCACCGCAGCAACGACTGGTTGAATCACTTGTTGTTTTCGCCCACCGATCCCTCGCTGCTGATGTTCTGCCATGAGGGCCCCTGGCACCTGGTCGATCGCATCTGGACCATCCGTTCCGACGGCACGGACTTGAAGAAGATCCACACCCGCACCATGGCCATGGAAATCTTCGGACACGAATTTTGGAGCGCCGACGGGAAAACCATTTGGTACGACTTGCAGACTCCGCGCGGCGAGGACTTCTGGCTGGCGGGCTATCGCGTGGACACCGGAACGCGGACCTGGTATCACTTGCAACGGAACGAGTGGTCCATCCACTTCAACGTCTCCCGCGACGGGGCGTTGTTCTGCGGCGACGGGGGCGACCCGGGCCAAGTGGCGCGGGCGCCGGACGGTCAGTGGATCTATCTGTTCCGGCCGGAGCTGATTCCAAACCGGGGCATCCAGGATCCTTCTTTCATCCAGCCCGGGGTGCTGCGCGCCGAGCGCCTGGTGAACATGAGCCGCCATCAGTACAGGCTAGAACCGAACGTGAGCTTCACCCCGGATCAGAAGTGGGTCGTGTTCCGCTCCAACATGTTCGGCCCCACCTACGTGTTCGCCGTCGAGGTAGCGAAACCTGGCCCTGCGGCCAAGCCATAGGGAATCATGACGCTGCGGCCGCGGCGCGCCGGTGCGAGCTGCGCTTGCCAGCCTGTGAGTGGGTCAATACAGCGTCAATTTCGGAGGGGACTCGCGGTACCGCTGGTAGGCTTCGCGCCAGCTTGCGGTCATTCGGCCCCGCAGCGCTTGTTCCTCCGGTGGAAGCGGCAAGCTGAACTTGGGGCGGCTGGCGCGGTTGAAGAGCCGGAAGCAGCCGCAATAGCGGCACAGCCGGCTGCACTGGTCCCGCAGATCGTCCTGCGGCGCAGGCAGCGACTTTCTGCCGATGTCAAAACCGAACACCCGGTCGATGCCGCCGCAGGCCGGATGGGGGTAATACCCGTGGTGGGTCAGCCCTAGTCCGAAATAGGACGGCTGCATGCAGCCGCCCGAAAAATCGGCCCCCTCGAACTCCGGCAGATCCACCGGCGCAACATTAAACGCCAGGTGTTCCGGCTGCACGCGGCCCCGCTTCTTGGAAGAGTAGACATCCCACGTTCTTGGGAGCTGAGCCAGAACGCGCCGGCTGTAGTCCGAATAACCGTTTGTGTTGACCTGGATCCAGGCGCCCGGGCTATGCTTCTGCCGGTACTCCTCCAGGATGGCCACAACCTCATGAAACTGCGGATGCAGCGCTGGTTCGCCCCCTTCGATCAGGATCGCCTCCCAACGCCGCCCAGCGGCCACACTCTCGGCCACGAACCGTCCGATCTGCGCCGGACTCATGTGCTCGCGCGAGGGGGCCTGCTCCGGAGCGCAGGAACGGTTGCAGTCCACGCAGCCCAGGTTGCAGTCCGTGGTGATATCAATGATGATGCGCCGATGCGAAGGACGGTAGGGCGGCCCTGAGCGCCAGGCGCGCCGCAGCTGCATCTCGTGCTGCCAGCGGAACAGATGCAGAGGAAGAGACTCAAGACGGCGTCTCCAGGCCACAGGCATCCGTCCCGCGGCCCTCATGTACCACGCCCGCAGGCTCATGCCGTGCCGCCTCGCCGCCGGACGGAAGCGCAAATTTCCAAAATACTCAAATATGCCTCCGTGTGCCCGTCCTCGAACCAGACCGCGGGCAGCCCAGAACGCGCCGCTTGGCTGAGGCGCTCCCTTATCCGATCATCATAGGCTAAAGCACGCATGTGCTCGGTCAATTGCTCTTCTTGATCGTAAAGCAATCCGCCGGAGGTGGCTTCGATCAACTCCGGCAGGGAGCCTAATTTGCGTGCGATCACTGGCGTCCCCAAGCTGAGAGCCTCGGCCGCCGTCAAGCAGAACGTCTCGGGAAATCTCGAGGGGACGAGGACGGCGCGCGCTCCCGCAAACAGCCGCCGGATGTGCTGGTGGTCCAGCAAGCCCATCAAACGGACATTAGGCAGATCCTTTGCGGCTCGCCGCAGGGCGGGCTCGGCCGGTCCAGCCCCGGCGATCCGAAGCTCGATATCCGGGAAATGCCCCATAAGCGGAATCAGTGTGTCCAAGCCTTTCTCCGGAACCAAGCGTCCGGCGGCGGCGAAGTAAGGCGCGCCGTCTGGCCCCTCTGCCGCCGTCTCAGTCCTCCAGTCCTCAGACAGCATCCCGGGGAGCACAAACTCGCGGCTGGAACGAAGGCCCCTGCCGCGGCAGATCTCTAGAGCGCTGCGGCTGGGGAAGAAAACTGCGTCCATCGCAGAGAGCGCCTCATTGAACCAGTCGCCATTCCGCCACAACTGCGGCGGGCGCCGCGAGCGCAGAGTGCACGCGAAGCACGATGGTTCCCCGCATACGGCCGTTCGATTCCTCCACAACAAGCTGAGCGGGCAAACCCACCAGTAATCGTGGAGAGTGGCGACTCGCAGCGCCTGCTGAGTCCTCAGCAACCAGCAGATCTCTTTGGCGCCCAAAAGCGACAGGTTATGAACGTGGATCACGTCGAAGCGGTGATGACGGAATAAGCGCTCCAGTGCCGGCCGGAACCACAACGCGCGCCCCGTCTGATGCGCCCAGACCGCGCTGATCCGGCCCGCCATCCCGGGGCCCAAATCATGTAGTACGAGCCCAGGCGGCGGTTGATAGAAGCTCACTGGAAGCCGGTCCGGCAATGCCTGATACGCCCCGCTGCTGAATGCGGCGTGAACTTCGTGCCCGCGGCGCAGCAACGCTCTCGACAGGCGGTCTGCGTATACAGAGTCCCCGCCAAAGCTGTGGCTGCCAAAGAAAGTCGTTAAGATGCAGAACTTCACAACTGTCCTATCGGCCAAAACGGGTTTTGGCGCGGACTCTTAAGGCCCCGAGGCTCTCACCCAAAGCCCACAACGCGTGGCCCAAAATTTGCACCGGTAAGGTCGACAGATAAACCATCCCCCAGCCGCACCGAAACGCGTCGCGCCCGGCACGAACCAACACCCACGGCAACGCCGCCCAACTGAACAACAACCGGAGCTGCACTCTCCACGCTCCAGGGTACATCTCCATGAGTTGGGCTCGAGCGTAATCCTGGCCTCGCCGAAACCGTTGCACGCAAAGTTCCCATACGCCGCTTTCATGCCTGTGTTTCACCACGGCGTTGGGCTCGAACCACGGTGGGCAGCCAATCTGAACCGCCCGGTGGCTCAAGACGCCATCGGAGGCGAAGTAGCCGCCCGGAAAGGGTCCAATCGTCTCAAATAGCTTGCGGCTGTAGGCGGCGTTCGCCGTCGCAGCGCACCTCTTGGGCCCGGGCGGAAGTTCTTTTAACAGCCAGTGGAACTTCAGCAGATGGACGCCTTGTTCCCACCAAGTCGGGTGGAGCAGGTCCATGGCGCCGACAATCGCTTCGTGCCCCTGCTGGTAGGCGCTCCAGATCGCCTCAAGCCATCCCGGCTCGGCTTCGCAATCGGGATCCGTGAAGACCAGCAGCTCGCCGAGCGCCATCTCCACCCCGCGGTTTCTGGCGTCATGCGGATACAAACGGGCGGGACTCTGGAAGAAGCGAACCTCGGGATGACGTTCCCGGATCAATGCTCCGGTCTCCGCTTCCGGGGAGGAGTTGACGACGATCACCTCGAAGTCCCGCCAGCTCTGCCGGTTCAGAGCCTCCAGGCAGCCGGATAGGGTTCCGGCTGAGTAATAGGCCGGGATGACAACGGAGATCTTCGGCGCCGGCCGAGCGGTCATCGGGATGCTCTCTCTGCCTCCAGCTCCATCCAAACCAGCGACCTGCCGCTCACGCCCGCGCCTCTCAACAGCCCTGCGGCCTCCCCCAATCCTCCCGCGCAATAGAGCAGCACAATCAGCGGGAGCGCCTTCCATGCCTGGGCAGGAAGCGGCGCCCGGCCACGCAATGCACGGAAGAGCCGGCGAATGCGCAGCAGTGGAACGGCCAAAGGCACGATGGGAGCCGCCGCGATCCGTTTGAAGAGGCTCCACCGTTCATGCTCCACCCGGCGGCTGGCAAAAAGACGTGCGTAAAGAAAATGAACCCAAACCAGCTCGGCGAGCCGCGCGTTCGTCTGGTGATACACTACCGCGCGCGGCGCGGTGTGGCAAAGGAAGCTGTCACCCATTGCCTTTTGCAGGAAGAAGTCCATCTCCAGGAGCGAATCCAGCTGGGGACCGGCGGCCAATAGCGCGTCGCGGCGGTAGGCAATATTGTTGGCGGCAGCCGATGGAGACGGCCCTTCGCGAAGCGGCCACGCAAGAGCGCCATATTCCGCCATAAAGGCAGACCGGTAGAAGTAGGTGTCCGGGCTTCCGTTCCGGAAAGCGTAGGTAATCGCCGTCACCCCGGGTTCCGCATTTTCGAAGGCAAGAAGCACTTGTTCGGCCCAGTCCGGCGCCGGCGCGGTGTGGTCTTCCAGGTAAGCGATGTACGGCGCCCGCGCCCGCCGCGCCGCCTCGGCCCGCGCATGCCCAAAATCCGCACTTCCAGGATGATGGAGCACGGTCAGTTCGAGCCCGCCGGCCAGCCCAGAGAAATCCGGGTTGGCCTCTGCAAAACTGACCACGATGACTTCCATCTTGTGCGCGATGGTCTGACGGCGCAAGTGGCCCAACAGCTCTGAGGCTTTCCGGGCGTTGGCGCCCGCCGTGATCGCGACTGTCAAAGAAGGCATAAGATTTGATCTCCAGGCTTGATTCACGAGTGTACCCGTTTTGGTGGCAGCGATCCCGGTCCTCCGGGGGAGATCATGGACCCAACGGGCCAGCACGCAGACCAGCTCTCCGATCGGACGGAGCAGCCGCGGCGCGCCGGAAACGCGGTTTTGAGCGTATTAGAACCGAAGGGCGCGAAAAAGCTGTTCCCTGCTTCGCGGGGTGTTCTTATACTTGTGTTGCATGGAAGAGTCTTCAAACGGCCGGGAGAACTCCTCGGCCAGCGAACTGATCCAAGAGCCGGAGGTGATTCAGGCGTCGTGATGGAGCAGCCTCGAGAGCTGATTTGCGGCTTGCGCGCCAGGCTCAAAAGCCTCGCCTGGAGGGTTGCCTATCCCGCTTGGCTGGTGCGCGAAAACCTGGCTGGGGAGGTGAGCGCAGCTACGGACGACAAGTTCACCGTGCTCATTCCAACCTATAGCGCCAAGCGGATGCGCGGCCTTGCATCGGAGTTGCAGCCGTTGCTCAAGTGCCGGTTCGTGGACCAGATTATCGTCTCCAACCACAACCCGGCCGCCCGCTTGCGCGATTTCCTGAAGCTCGAAGATCCCCGGCTTGTGATCCTCGATCAGCCGCTCCGCCACGGGCCTGGCTTTGTCTATCAGTTGGCTGCGTCACGGCCAGGGAACTACTTCATGAGTGTGGACGACGACGTACTGCTGCACTCGCGCCAATTCGCGCGGGTCTTCGAATGCCTTCGGGCGCAGCCTACCGTTCCTCACGGGATCGCCGGCTGCCGGAGAGGCGCCTACGTCCAAAACCAGGAGATCGAGGTCGACGAATTGTACCTTCTATACGCCGTCACGCGGCAACATGTGCTGCGGTATCTGGAACTGACCCGGCTTTTGCTTGCCACGGGGGAGGTCAGCGAGGAAGACGTTGAGTTGTGGTCGGACGACATCGTCTTGAGCGCTTGTGGAGAAGGCAAACCTCGGATTCACAAGGTCGGCTTCTTTCTCCAAAGTGGAACCTGCTTTTCCGAGGGGATTGCCATTCACAAAGCAGTGGACTTCCAAACCAAGCGCCGCAAGGTCAGGGCAACGCTGTGGAAATTGCTCTCCGAGAAACACGAGTCTTCCGCGAGTCGGAATCCCTCGGCAGGCCACCACTGCGGCCCGCTCGGGGCGTCGCACTTTGGCCGCTCCACGCCGGGTGGCTCCTGAGCGGAGCTCACAGGGAAAGACGAAACAGCGCGGCGCCTGGCGAGCATCCGAGGCCGGCAAGGATGCCTCCCCCTGTGAAGTGCCGTATGCCCTCAACATTGCGCTTCCGGACGCACTATGGGACCCCGCAGGCGTAGACCAGTGGTTCGCGCCGTCCGCGGACGTCTCCTCGAGCCGGGGCGGGAATGAAGGCGGCCGGCGGTTTCCTGTTAGACTGATAGCTTAGGATCAGGCAACGGAGAAACGCTGAGTCCGCCTGCCTCGTCCACCATGAGGCGAGGAACTTCTGCTAGAAGACCGGAGAATCTCCGGATCACGGGAGGAGTGAAGAATTGAGGCGAGCGCTTGCTTGCATTCTGATGGCTGCTGTTGCGGCGCTCGGGCCGGCTTTGCCGCAGGCGCAGGCCCCGGGACCCTACACCGTTTCCACTCTGGCCGGCACCGGCACAGCGGGTTCTGAAGGAGACGGCGGCCCCGCCACAGAGGCACAGGTCAACAATCCATTCGGGCTGGCCCTGGACTCCTCCGGCAATCTTTACATCGCGGACCAGTTCAACAACCGCGTGCGCAAGCTCACCCCCGACGGCAAGCTTTCCACGGTGGCCGGCACCGGCAAAGCCAGCTATAGCGGCGACAATGGACCCGCAACCGAAGCCGCTTTGAACCACCCCTGCGGGATCGCCATTGACGCCTCCGGGAACCTTTACATCGCAGACACGGCCAACAACTCCATCCGGAAGGTGACCTCGGCGGGAACCATCTCCACTTTCGCGGGCACGGGCAGCATCGGCAACAGCGGCGATGACGGGGAGGCGACAAAGGCCGTGCTCGATCACCCGATCGGATTGGCGCTCGACGCGCAAGGCAAGCTCTACATCGCCGATACGGGGAACAACCGGGTTCGCGTGGTGGGTGTTGATGGCAAGATCGCGGCCTTCGCCGGAACCGGAAAGGCGGGCAGCCTAGGCGATGGGGGACCGGCTAAGGACGCTCAACTCAACCGGCCCCAGGGCGTTTTTGTCACGCCCGGCGGAGTGGTCTACATCGCCGACACCTTCAATCACCGGATCCGTAAGGTGGACCCCGACGGCACCATCACCACAGTGGCGGGCGCCGGCTTACCCGGCTACTCCGGCGATGGCGGACCTGCAACCAAGGCCGAGCTGCGTTACCCGAAGAGCGTTGTAGTGGACCGGGACGGCAATCTGTTCATTGTGGATGCCTTCAACGCTCGGGTCCGGGTAGTGACCCCCGACGGCATCATCCAAACGGTGGCCGGCGACGGCGTTCACGGATATGCCGGCGACGACGGGATTGCCCTGAAGGCGCGCTTCCGGTTCCCCTCCGCTCTGGCCGCCGACAGCGCGGGACGGTTGTACTTGACGGATACCCAGAACAACCGGGTGCGCCTGCTGGCGCCTCCCCCCTCGGTCCGGAGCAGCCCCAGCTCAGTCCGGCCCGCCCGCAGCCGCGATCGCTGAGCTCCCGGCGGCGTGGGCCTTCTCAGCGGACCACCACTGCTTGGCTCAGAGCCGTGACCCGATTTTGGGAAGGCTCCTCCGCCACCAGCCTCAACTGGTAGTCGCCCGGCGGCGCCTCGATTTGGAACCGAGTCGTCAGCCCCCGGCCTGCCAGCCACTCGTAGCTTGTCTTTCTAAGCGAGAACTCTATGCTTCCTTCCCTTCCCGTGACGAAATTGCCCTGCCGGTCCAGCAGAGCGGCGATGAAATTGAGCCGCGCGTGGCGGCGTCCGGAGCGTTCCAGAAACGGCAGCGCCTTCACGTCCACCCGCAGCAGACCGACCACGCCGTGGCCGCCATCGGCCAGCGCCCCGGGTTGAATGGCCAGTTGAACCGGCGCCTCGCTGAGCGTGGTCCCGCTGAGGACCTCCTGATCGATTCTCCGCTCGGGCGGCTCCTGCTCAACCTCCGCCTGTTTCGCGGCAAAGTAGCCGGGCCGGGCTTGCACCGAGTAGCCCTTACCCGCGCTCACGCGGACGCTAATCTTGTGGAACTTGCCGTCCGGTTCCGAGTCCGGCACAAACCCCAGCAAGTAGCTGACCTCCGGCGCCGCCGCCAGTTCCCGGAACCCGCCTTCGAGGTCGTTGCTGGTGTGGAAAAAACGGCCGCCCGTGGACTGGGACAGGTACGCCAAGGCGTCATTGGAGGCATGCAGCGGGCGCGTGCCGATCGTCTGCGCGTAGGCGACGGACCGCGCGTCGCCTCCCCTAGGCATCTCCACTGGCCCGCCCGCAAAAAGCCCCTTGGCGTCCAGGGCATTGATCACCACGCCGCCGCGCAGCGCCCGGCTCACGATCCGTTCTTGTTCGTGCTCCAGCGTCCCCGCCAGAAAGCCGCCACTGGCCAGCAGCAGCATTCGCGTCCCCGGCAACGCCGCCATGTACTCCACTACGTTGCGGATCGTGTCCAGCGTGTTCTGAGCGGTCCAGCGGATCTGCTGCCAGGTCGAATGCGCTTGAGATAACACAGCGCGTACTACCGGGTCAGTGGACAGCGGGTTGGGAGGCAGACCGCCCCTGCCCCCGGAGGCGCCAGGCGGCAAGTTCAAACAGCGGCGAGTCTCCTCGACTTTGATTTCCAGCAAGGTCCGGTCCATGTTGTTGGCCAACAGGTAGGACTCATAGGGGGAGATCTCCGGGCACGCGCCCCGGTCGAAGCTTCGCTTGCGCAGTTTCAGCGATCCGAGGACGGCCAGGAGCCGCTCCGGATCCGCCGTGAATGGCGCCAGTTGGGCTTGGGTGGTTGTGAAGATGGCCACCTGGTCCCCCGCTGCCATCCCCTCTTTGATAAAGCGTTCTGCCGCGAGCTGCGAGTTGCGGAATTCGGCCAAGTCTGAATTCAGATCGTCGAACAGGAGGCCCACGAAACGGCCGCGGGGAAGCACCGCCGCCGGCTCTCTCTTCTGGGCTGCGGCAGCCGCATGGGCGGGCACGAAAGTCAAAACGGAAAAAGCCGCGATCTCCCGGCGTTTTCCGCCTTCGCGGATCTCGAAATCCCGGCGGTCCAGCCCGCTCACGGCTTGGTTGCGGCGGTCCCGCACCACGACGCCCACTTCGACCAGCCGCGCCTCGGTGCGGAAAACGTAAGGCGCGCGGGGCAAATAGGGACGCGTGCGCGCGACAACCTCCTCCGGCTCCAGCTCCGGCTGCGCCCAGCACAGTCCGGCGCCCGCGGCCAGCCAAGCCGCGGCCAGCGCCGCATTTGCCAGCCTGAGAAAAGCTCTCAAGGCAAATCCACCACCTTCGACCCTTCCGCCCTCTTCAAATCTATAACGATCTGTTTGCCGTTTACCGTTACCCGGTGCCGGCCATAGAAGGCGCGCACCACGGCCAGCCCGTCGGCATCCGCCGCACCGTTCCAGCGTGTCCACCATTGCCGGAAGACCAGGTCTTTGTAGGCCTCGGCGGCCGGCGTGGGCGTCCAGTCGCGCTTGAACAGCGAGGATTGTGGGATCCAGTTGGCGCCTTCCCAAAAACCCCACATCAGGATGCCGGTCACGGCGGGATGCGCGAAGCAGATGCGGTAGTACTGCCGGATCGCCTCCGCCTTGGCGCGCTCTTCTTCAGCCGTCAGCGCCAGCTTGCGGTTCTCCGGCTGGGCGTAGGACTTGGAGCGCTGGCCGGGGAAATTGAACTCGGTGACCCGGATAGGGAGATTGAACTGGGCCAGCTCATCCAGAGCCTTGCGGAGCGCCGCCGCATCGAAGGTGTCCCCGTGCAAGTGGCCCTGCACGCCGATCCCCGCGATGGGGACGCCCATATCAAGCAAGCTGCGGATATGCTTCATATAATCCGCCAGCCGGTTGCCTGTCAGGATGTCGTAGTCATTGAGGAACAGCTTGGCCTCGGGATCGCCTTCCTTGACCCACATGGCCATTTCTTTGGTGATCCCGGCGCCGAGGCGCTGCTCGTAGTAGTTGCCGTGGATCATCTCGTTGTTGAGGTCGTACTCGGCGAAGCGCCCGCGGTAACGCGCGCCGATCATCCGCCCGTGCTGCATCAGAGCCAGCCGGAGCTGTGAATCTTCGAGCGCTTTCTGCCAGTTCATGACGCGGTTGGGGATGCCCCAGTAGATGCAGTGCCCGCGGACCGGGATCCCTTGCTGATCGGCCCAAGCCAGAGCGTTGTCGAGAGTGGTGAAGTCGATTCGGCCGCGCTCGGGTTCGATCTGATGCCACTTCAGCGCATTCTCGACGACGGCGGCATTGAACAGCGAAGGAAAAATCTCCTTGAAACGGGCTGTGTCCTCGGGCTTGCCGCGGCCGCTGAAAACGCCGTTGGGCAGCGTGGCCCCGAACCAGAACTCATGCCGCAACTGCTCGACGCTCACTTTGGCGCCGGGCGTGGTGCGGATGACCAGCACGCCGGTGCGGTTCTTCACAATGGCGGAATCCAGATCATCGGCCGCCGCGAGCAGGGCGGCGAAGCAGCACAACAAACCGGCAAGGTAGAAGCTGCGAAGTCTCATGGCGGTACCAATCTAGCACGGCGGCCCGCGCCTGGAGAGGGGTCGCAGCCCTGGCGGTTGATACACTGGTGAGGACGGAGAGCAACCAGATGACCGACCGTCTTTTGCAGGCGCGCGAATCGCTGCTCAAGCGAATCCGCCGGACACGGATGAGCACCACGCCGGGCGACGCCATGCTGCTCCGCATCCTGATTCAGACAGCCCGCGCCCGGCGCGGCATCGAGGTGGGTGTGTTCGCCGGCTACGGCGCGATCCACATGGGCATCGCCTTCGAGCGGACCGGCGGGCGATTGTACAGCCTGGAGATCGACCCCAAACGCGCCGCCACCGCACAGTCCAACGTCCGCCAAGCCGGATTGGAAAAGACGGTAGCCGTTCTATGCGGCGACGCTCTCGAGTTAATCCCGCGGTTGCGGGGCCGGTTCGACTTCCTGTTCCTGGATGCCGTTAAACGCGACTACCTGCGGTACCTGAAGGCCGCCGAACCCAAGCTCAAGCCGGGTGCAGTAGTGGTAGCCGACAACGTGATCGTCCACGCTTCCGAAATGCGCGACTTCCTGCGCTATATCCGCACCAGCCCGAATTACGAAACCGTCCTCGTGCGCGCCTCCATGGAGAAGGGCGACGGCATGACCGTGAGCCTGAAGCTGAGGTAGTGAGGAGCCGGCGGCCCGCCGGGCAAAATGCGCCTGCCCCTCGCCTGATGCGGGCCGTCACTCGCCGTCGGCGAATGCGTTTCGCGCATCTCAGTACTTCGGCACCGAAGGGTCGACTTTGTCGCTCCAGGCCAAAATGCCGCCGGTCAGGTTCCTCACCACAGGAAAGCCGCTCGCCCGCAGCAGTTGCGCGATCTTGGCGCTGCGCGCGCCGCTGCGGCAGTAAACCACGATCTCCTGGTTCCGGTCCAGCTCCTCCAGCCTCTTCGAAACCTCCCGCATCGGGATCAGAACCGCGCCGGGAAGTCGGCAAAGCTGGTGCTCGTGCGGCTCGCGGACATCGAGCAGCAGAAAGCGGTCGCCGCGGTCCAGTTTGGCCTTAAGCTGCAAGACGTCGATGTCCGGTCCGGCGGGCTCCTCCGCGGCGCTTCCCGCCCGCGGCACGCCGCAGAACTGGTGATAGTCGATCAGCTCCCGGATCGTGGGCCTCTCCCCGCAGACGGGGCATTCGGCGTCGCGCCGGATCTTCAACTCCCGGAAACGCATGCCCAAGGCGTCATACAGCAGCAGCCGCCCAACCAGCGGTTGCCCCACGCCCAGGATGAGCTTGACCGTTTCGGTCGCCTGGATCAAGCCGACCAGACCCGGCAGAACCCCCAGTACGCCGCCCTCGGCGCAGCTCGGAACCAGACCCGGCGGAGGCGGCTCCGGATACAGGCAGCGGTAGCAGGGTCCGCCGGGGTAGGCGAAAACCGTAGCCTGCCCCTCGAAGCGAAAGATGGAGCCGTACACGTTGGGCTTGCCAAGCAGCACGCAAGCGTCGTTCACCAAGTAGCGCGTGGGAAAGTTGTCCGTTCCATCCACCACCAGGTCGTAGTCCCGCAGGATCTGGAGCGCGTTTTCGCTGGTGAGCGCTGTCTCGAAGCGATCTACCTGGACATGGGGATTGATGTCCCGCAGCGTCTCCTCAGCCGAATCCAGCTTCTTGCGCCCCAGGTCGCTGGTGCCGTGAATGACCTGCCGCTGTAAATTGCTGGCGTCGACCACGTCGAAGTCCACAATTCCGATGCGGCCTACTCCGGCCGCCGCCAAATACAGACCCACCGGAGACCCCAATCCGCCGGCCCCTACCAGCAGCACCTTGGCCCGCTTCAGCTTGAGCTGTCCCTCGGCGCCCACCTCAGGGATCAGCAAGTGCCGGCTGTAGCGCAGGATCTCCTCTTGAGACAGAGCCTCCGGCGGGGCGTCCGTCCCGGCCGCGATCGGCGCGCCTCCGGCGATGCTGGGAACGATCGAGATCGTGTCCTCCGGCCGCACGGCCGTCTTCTCGCGCTCCAGATGGCGGATGTCCTCATCGTTCACGTACACGTTCACGAAGCTCCGCAGCTTCCCTTCCGGCGTGAACAGGTGCTTGCGCAGCTCCTCATGGCGGCTGGCAAGCTGCTCCAGCAGCTCTCCCACCGTGCCCGCCTCCACCACAACCGACTCTTGGTTGCCGGCATAAGGCCGCAGAGGCGTGGGGATTAAAATCTTGGGCATAACTCTAAAACTCTCCTTTCGGACTCATCATGGGTTCTGGCTCCGCGCGCATCAGATCCGGATCCGGCTTCCAGCAACGGGCGTGATCGAACCGCCCTTCCCGGATGGAGAGAACCACGAACAGATACCAGGGGCAACTGTGCTTCAGGTCCGTCTCCGAAAAGTAAGCCTCGCAATCCGGATGCGAATGGTAGATGCCGATCAGCGTCAAGCCCTCCGCGCGGGCGGCCTTCTCCGCCGCCAGCAGATCCTCCGGCCGGATCTCGTAACGCGCCCCCTGCGGCCCGCCGAACGCATTCTCCAACGGAACCGCCCGAGTGACCCACTTCTCGTTCGCGCCGTTGACCCGGCCGAGCATCGCGCCGCAGCATTCGTTCGGGTAAGCCCGAGAGGCGTGCTCCAGCATCGCCTCCCAGGGAGCCTCGTCAATCCGGATCATCCCAGAAACTCTCGCTTAAATACTTAGATCCACCGTCGCACAGGATGGTCACAATCAGTCCCCGCCGGCCCTCCGCAGCCAGCTCTTGAGCCACGCGCAGCGCAGCGGCGGCGTTCGCCCCGGCCGAAATGCCCACCAGCAGGCCTTCCTCCCGCGCCAGCCGCCGGGCCATCTGCTGCGCTTCCTCGGTGGCGACAAAGATGTTGCGGCTGGCAAGCCCCGGATCATAAATGCCCGGCCGTTCCAACGCCGATGGCATGTGCCTTGCGCCTTCAATTCCGTGAAACCCCGCGTCCGGCTGAACGGATACGCACGCCACGTCAGGAAGCTCCTCCCTGAGCCGCCGGGTCACGCCGGTGAAAGTCCCGCTGGTCCCCATGATGGCCACGAAGTGGGTCAACCGGCGGCGGGTCTGGCGCAGGATCTCGGGCCCGGTCGTCTCGTAATGTGCCCGCCAGTTGGCCGGATTGTTGTACTGGTCCGCGTAGAAATACGCCTCCGGATCGCGGCGGTAAATCTCACGGCAGACCCGAATGGCTCCATCGGAGCCCGCGCCCGGATCCGTGAAGACCAGCTCCGCGCCGTAAGCCCGCAGCGTGCGCTTGCGCTCCAGCGATGCGTTCTCCGGAATGCAAATCTTCGTCCGATAGCCGCGCGCCGCTGCGATCATGGCGTAGGCGATCCCGGTGTTGCCGCTGGACGCATCCAGGATCACCTTGCCCGGCCGAAGTCTGCCCTCGCGCTCCGCTGTCAGGATGATGTTGCGCGCCGGTCGGTCCTTCACCGAACCGCCCGGATTCAAAAACTCCGCCTTCGCCCAGATCTCCACGCCCTTCAATCCCGCCGTCAGTCTTTCCAACCGCACCAGGGGCGTATTGCCGATCTGTTCCAGCAGCGACCCGCGCCGGCGGCTTTGTCGCTGCGCTGCGGCCGGGACGATGGCGATCATCGGAACTCACTCACCTCGATGCCCTCATCCTATCAAACTACTATTCTACAGTCAAGATTCGGATTTATATCTCCAAAACCTGAAGCACAGCATGTCAAAGAAATCCCCTTTATGCCAGTCTAGATTGCATCCTGGAGCCGGATTCCTTACAATCAAGAAGCGAAGAACGTGCCGGAGCAGACCCCTCCGCCCGCTCAGGCATCGCTCTAATGAGGAGGACGAACCGTATGACTGGGTACGCTTTTCCCGAGGTCTTGGTCGAAACCGACTGGCTTGCCGCCCATTATGCCGATCCAGGGCTTCGAGTCGCAGAGGTGGATGTGGACACAGCGGCCTATCAGGAGGGACACATTCCAGGCGCTGTGGGCTGGTCTTGGAACACCCAGCTCTGCGACACCGTGAGGCGCGACATTCTGTCCAAGGAGGCGTTCGAGGACCTGATGGCCGCCTCCGGCATCAGCAATGACACCACCGTGATCCTTTATGGCGACAACAACAACTGGTTTGCCGCCTGGGCCTTTTGGCAAATGAAGATTTACGGGCACGCCGATGTGCGCATCCTAAACGGCGGGCGCAAGAAATGGATCGCCGAAGGCCGGCCGCTTTCAACCGAGTCGCCGAAGCTGGAACGAACTTCGTACCGCGCCAAGGACCCCGACTTTTCCATCCGCGCCTTCCTCCCCCAAGTACAGGAAGCGATGCGGAACCACGCTGCCGCGCTGATCGACGTGCGGAGCCCGCAAGAGTTCACCGGGGAAATCTTGGCCCCGCCGGGACTCCCGGAAACGTGTCAGCGCGGCGGCCACATCCCCGGCGCGCGGAACGTCCCTTGGGCCACCGCCTGCAATGAAGATGGCACTTTCAAGAGCTATGAAGAACTCAAGAAGCTCTACTCCGCGCAGGGAGTGTCGGGCGACAAGCCCGTCATCGCCTACTGCCGGATCGGCGAGCGTTCCAGCCACACCTGGTTTGTTCTGAAGTACCTGCTGGGTATTCCCAACGTGGCCAACTACGACGGCTCCTGGACCGAGTGGGGCAATTTGGTCGGCGCTCCGGTGGAGAAGGGGAAGGCGGCGTAAGCCCTCTCGACGTAACTCCTATGATGAATCCAACGGACTACCAAGAAAAGCAGCTGGAAGTCGCCGGCTGGCCCGTACGGCTCAGCTCCTACCGGCTGGGAGACACGTTCTACTGCCGCGCCGACAATGTCTCACCGGGCGCTTGGCTGGCTCGCACCACCGGCCAGACTCGCGAGGAGGCCGAGAGCAAAGCCCTGGAGCGCGCGCAGCAGCTCCTGAGCCGGACGCGCAGGGTCCCGGAAGCCGGACCGCGCTCATCGTAGGCCGGACTGGCCGCGCCCCCGGCCTCCCGCGCTAATCTTCGAGCGCCCTCGACAGCTCCTCCCACTCGGCCATCAGCCGGTCCAGCGACTGGCGCATCTCGGCAAGATCCGCGCTGAGCCGGCGTGTGTGTTCCGCGCTGCGGAATACCCCCAGCTCCTGCCCGGCCGATGCGATTTGAGCCTCCAGCCGTGCGATCTCTTCCTCAAGTTCGGCACAGCGCTCCTGCATCTGCCGCGCTTTGATCGGGTTCAACCGCCGCCTCCGCGGTTCGGGTTCCGGCGGCGCGGGCGCTGCCTCCGGCGCCGGCTCCGTTTCTGTCGCGGCAGGCTGCCCCACAGGCGCTTGATTGGACTTGCGCCATAGGTAGTCCTCGTAGTTGCCGGGAAAGACCCGCACCTGGCGTTCGCCCACCTCGAAGACCTTCGTCGCCAGGCGGTCGATGAAGTACCGGTCGTGCGACACGAAGACCAGCGTGCCGGAGTAGTCCTGCAAGGCTTCGAGCAGCACGTCCTTGGCGCGCAAATCCAGGTGGTTGGTGGGTTCATCCAGCAACAGGAAGTTGGCCGGGTTCAACAAGAGGCGGGCAATGGCGTAGCGGTTCCGTTCGCCGCCGCTAAGCACGCCGATGGTTTTGAAGACGTCGTTTTCGCTGAACAGAAAACAGCCGAGCAGGCTGCGCAGCTCGGTCTGCGCGGTGCGGGGCGCCAGCGCCGCCAAATCATCGATGAGCCGCAGCGACGGGTCCAGCTCGCGGTACTGATCCTGAGCGAAGTAGTCCAGCTCCACGTTGTGCCCGAGCCGCAGCTCGCCCGCGCTCAGAGGCTCCACCCCGGCCAGGATGCGGATCAAGGTGGACTTGCCGGCGCCGTTCGGTCCGACCAGCGCGATGCGGTCGCCGCGCTCGACCAGCAAGTTCACATCCTCAAACACGCAAAGATCGCCGTACCACTTGCTCGCTCCGCGCAGTTCCGCTGCCACCCGGCCGCTCGGCTTGGGCTGAGGGAAGGAAAACCGGATCGTCGCTTCCTCCTTCGGCGGAAGCTCGATCTTCTCCATCCGCTCCAGCTCCTTGATGCGGCTCTGGGCCTGGCGGGCTTTGGTGGCTTGGTAGCGGAAGCGCTCGATGAAAGCTTCCAGTTGGCGGACCCGGTCCTGCTGATTCCGGTAGGCGGCTTCCAGTTGCGCGCGGCGTTCGGCCTTCTGCTGCAAATAGCGGGAGTAATTCCCCGCGTAGAAATGCATCCGTTTGTTCCAAAGCTCGACGATCTTTTGAACCGTCACGTCGAGGAAATAGCGGTCGTGCGACACCAGCACGAAGGCGTGCGGATAGGCGCACAGGTACTCCTCCAGCCAGTTGCGCGCTTCCAGATCCAGATGATTGGTCGGCTCATCGAGCAGCAGCAAATTGGGACGGGCCAGAAGCAGCTTCGCCAACGCCAGCCGCATCTGCCATCCGCCCGAGAACTCTTCCGTGCGCCTGAGCCAGTCCTGCTTGCGGAAGCCGAGTCCGTTGAGCACCGCCCCCGCCTGGGCCTCGATCGCGTAGCCGTCGCGCGTGCGGAATTCGTGCTCCAGCCGGTGGAAGCGTTCGGCGGCCGCGGCATACTCCGCGCTGTGCGGGTCCAGCGAAGCCATTCGGCGGGTGAGAGACTCGAGTTCCTTCTCCATGCTCTTCAAGTCCTCGAACACGGAGAGGCATTCGGCCAAAACGGTGCGCCCGCTCAACGGCAGGCCAAACTGAGGCAGGTAGCCGCACTGTATGCCTTTGGTGACGCTCAGCTCCCCGTAATCCAGCGTCTCTTCGCCGGCTAGAATTCTCAGGAGAGTGGTCTTGCCGCTCCCGTTGGCCCCGACCAGGCCGATGCGGTCGCCAGGGTTGATCTGCCAGTCGGCGTGTTCGAAAAGAAGTTTCTCGCCGAAACGCTTGCCGGCGTCAACGAGCTGGATCACTTCACCGGACCGCAGAAGAAATCGAGCGCGCTGGCGATGTAATCGCGCAGCTCGGCGCGCTTCACCACCGCGTCGAGAAATCCGTGCTTGAGAAGGAACTCGCTGCGCTGGAAGCCTTCGGGCAGCTTCTGCCGGATGGTCTGCTCGATCACCCGCGGTCCGGCAAAGCCGATCAGCGCTCCCGGCTCCGCGATGTTGAGATCGCCCAGCATGGCGAAGCTGGCCGTGACGCCGCCGGTAGTGGGATCGGTCAGAACGCTGATGTAAGGAACGCGGCTGTCATCCAGGCGGGCCAGCGCCGCCGAGATCTTGGCCATTTGCATGAGGCTGACCGCGCCTTCCTGCATGCGGGCGCCGCCGGAGGCCGACACGATGACGAGCGGCCAGCGCTGCGCCATGCAGCGCTCAATCATGCGCGTGATCTTCTCTCCCAGAACCGCGCCCATGCTGCCGCCGATGAACTTCAGCTCCAGAGCGCACATCCCAACCGGCCGGCCTTTCAACTTGCCCGACGCGGAGATGATCGCATCTTCAAGCGACGTCGCCTTCTTCATCGCCGCCAGGCGCTCTTTGTACGGGCGCTGATCCACAAAGCCCAGCGGGTCGGTCGAGGCCAGCTCCCGGTCGTACTCTTGCCAGACGCCGTCGTCAAAGAGCTGGCGCAGCCGCGTAACCGCGTCCACTTTGAAATGGAATTCACACTTGGGGCAGACCTGGAGATTCTCCTCCAGCGCTTTGCGCCAGATGATCTGCCGGCAACTGTCGCACTTGAGCCAAAGTCCCTCGGTGCGCACGCGCGGCTCTTCCGCGGGCGGGCCCGGCTCGCGGGCGGGTTTCTGTCTGGTGAACCAAGCCATTTCAGGCGTTCCGATTTGCTATTGTCCTACATTTCCGCAGCCGCTTTGCGGTCCTGCGCCCCTCCGCGCGACTGGAGAGCGTCATTCCATCGTCCGGTACAACATGTCCCGCAGCCGGAGATACCACTCCGGACCAAGGCGGACTGGAAACACCGGCGCGGCGCACCACTCTCCGGCCGCCTTGGCCCCGGCCAGCCGCAGGATCTCCGGCAGGAGTTTCTCGCCCGGCTTAGCCTCCCTCGTCCTGGCCAAGGCCAAGTCCTGCCAGACGTTGCGCAGCAGAAGTCCGCGGCCGCTTGTCATCTCTGGTTTGTCGCCGCTTGCCAGGCCGCACAGATAAATCTTCAGCGCCTCGCGCGCCGCCGCATCGGCTGGTTCCCCGGCCGGTGGCAGTTTTCCCGCAAGGGGAGGCGAGGCCGGAACCGTGGCGGGCGAAATGCGCACCTCCATGGGATAGATGATCCAGTCCCCGCCTGTATAGAGTTGGAGTTCCACTCGCGCCCGCGAGACCGGACGGCTGGCCGCGGTCCACAGATCCACCAGGAACGTGATCGTGGTCTGCCCGGGCACAGGCGCGGAGGGCCCCGGCAGCGATCCTCGAGCGGGCTGCGCCACCGGCTCTACCGCATCGGGAATCCACTCCCCGCCCTGCCGCACGAAGATCTCCCGGTATAGCGTCACCTGGAACACGTCGTCGGGATTTTGGGCGACGTACAGCGTGTAGTCGCTGCCGGCAGGCAGCGTGATGGCCGCGCGGAACGTGCTGTGCGCGTTGCGAGGCACGGCGGGGGAAAGGATCTCGCGGGGACGCACCGCCGGATCCCGCGGCCGGTCTGCGCTGATCACCTGGCCGAACGGATCGATGCGCTGCAATTCGGAGTAAACGCGGATGGAGGCCAACTGCGCCCTTGCCGGAGCAGCCAGCAGAACGCACCCAACTATCCAGCCTGCCAGCCTGGCCAGCCTCATGCCATGTCCCACTTTTCCTGGTGCAGCAGAGGATCCCCGGTCACCAGCACGGGACGGCGCAGGATCTCCTCCAGCTCTTCCAGGTAATCATTGCCGGAGGCTTTCAGGACTTTGGCCACCTCCGGATTCACGCGCAGCACAACGTTGGGCCCTTCCACGGCGGGCGCAATCCGGCGCGCCTCTTGCAGGATCTCGCCTACTACCGTTTGAACGCTCTTTACATAGCCGGCCCCCTCACAGTAGGGACACGGAGAACACAGCGTCCGCTCCAGGCTCTGCTTGACCCGCTTGCGGGTGATGGCCACCAAGCCGAAATCGTTGAATTGGAGGATCTTGTACGGCGCCCGGTCCCGCCGCATCTCCTCCTCCAGCGCTTGCATCACCTTCTGGCGGTTCTTGCGCTCCTCCATGTCGATGAAGTCGACCACCATGATCCCGCCCAAGTCCCGCAGCCGGATCTGCCGGACAATCTCCCGGATCGCTTCCAGGTTGGTCTTGACGATCGTGTCTTCCAGCCGGTTGGAGGAGCCCACGAACTTTCCGGTATTCACGTCGATGGCCACCAACGCCTCGGTTTGGTTCACCACGATGTAGCCGCCGCTCTTAAGCCAAACCTTCGGCCGCAGAGCCTTCTCCAACTCGGCGGTAATGTTGAAAGCGTCGAAGATCGGCGTCGAGCGCGTGTAGAGCTTCACCCGCGGCACCATCGCCGGATGCACCCGCTCGACAAACCGCAGCACGCTCTCGTACACTTCCTCGCTGTCCACCCAAATGGCCTTGTAGTTTTCGGTGAGCTGGTCGCGCAGAGTGCGCTGCACGATGTCCAAATCGTGGTGAATTAACGCGGGCGCGGGCCGCTTTTCCGCCTTTTGGCGGATCTCCAGCCACAGGTTGTACAAGTACTTCATGTCGGCGGCGATCTCTTCCTCCGACTTGCCTTCGCCCGCGGTCCGCACGATGAACCCGCCCGGCATTCCCGCGCGGTGGGTCTGGATAATCCGGCGCAAACGCGCCCGCTCCTCCTCGGAGGCGATCTTGCGCGAGACGCCGGGATGGTCCACCGTGGGCATGTACACCACGTAGCGGCCAGGCAGGGCGATGTGCGAGGTGATGCGCGCGCCTTTCTGTCCCAGCGGCTCCTTGGCGATCTGAACCAAAATCTCCTGGCCTTCTTTCAGCAGATCGGTAATGGAGGGCGCGGGTTTTTCGGCTTCGGGCGCCGTGACGGTTTCGGTCTCCGCGGGGGCGGCTGCCGCCGGCCGCTGCGGCTCTGCTCGCAGTTCTGCTTGGGGCTGCCCCCGCAGCTTCCGCCTCATGCGCCGGGAGATGCGGTGTGGCAGACGGGGAGCGGGCTCAAGGACCGCAGCCGAAGCAGGCCCGGCGGCAGCCGCCGTCTCTTCTCCGGCGGCTGGCGACTCCTCCTCCCCAGCGGCTGCCTCCGCACTCGGCTCGAGTTCTTCCTCACCCGGTTCTTCGGCAGCCATCCATTCCTCCGGCGATGTTGGCCCAGCGCCCGTCTCCGGCGTCGCGGAAGGCGCCTCCGGCATCTTCTCCTCGGCGGATTCACCGGCGGAAGGCGGCGTGGAGGGCTCGCGGAACAATGCATCAAACGCGCGAGCCGCTTCCTCAGCCGCAGGCTCACTCTCTGACTGCGGAGCAGGCGCTTCAAGCACGGCTCCCGCCGCCACTTCCTCCGCCGGTTGGGACTCAATTTGCAGCGGTGCGGCTCCCTGGCCCGGTTCCTGCCCCGAATCCGCCTCTTCCGCCCCGGGCGTTTCGCGCTCAAACAGAAAGGCCGCCGCTCGTGCTTCGAGTTGCCGGATCTCATCCTCGGGCAGATCCGGACCGGCGCTCTGGGGCGACTCCTCCAAACCGGTTCCCTCCCATTCCTCCGGAGCTTGGGAGGCTTCTCCCGCCGTGGCCTGGTACTTGGCCAGAGATTCCCCTGGAAGCACCGTCAGTTCCGCTTCCTCGGCAGGCTCTTCGACCGTTGGAGCGGGCGACACATACTTCGACTCGGGGAATTCCCGGCCGCGGCTCCTGCGCCTCCGGCTCCGGCGGCTCCGGCGGTCGCGGCCGCCTTCGGCCGGCTCCGCCGCAGGCGTTGCGGCGGCCGCGCCTCGCGGCGCTGGGGCCGGCATCTCCCGCGGACTGCGGCGCCCGCGGACTTCTTGGGTCAGAGGCATCTTGTCGTATTCCTCTTGTTCTTCGTAGAAGTCCGAAACATAGAGGAAGGCGTCCCGCTCCAGCCCAATGTCGACGAAAGCGGATTGCATGCCGGGCAGAACCCGGGTCACGCGGCCCTTGTGAATGCTGCCGGCTAGAGAGTACTCATTTGCTCTCTGGAAATAAATCTCGACCAATTGGTCGTCCTCCAGCACGGCCACCTTGGTTTCGTGCCGGTTGGAGGAGATCACTAATTCCTTCGTTGCCATGCCTGCTCCTCGATTCAGGCGAACGGCGGGCGGCGTGGCGGGAGATGCGAGGCGGGCTCGGCTGCGCCTGTCAATCATGCAGGCGTCCGGCTGGGACTGCTCATCGAGAGCGCTCTGGCCTAACTTACAGCGGCGGGGTACTCTCCGCATGCGCGGCTTTCGCCGCCTGTCATTCCGGCTCCTGGCCTGACTCCGCCGGCCTGAGGCGCCCTCCCAAACTTGAAATCTTTTCTGCCTTCGAACTCCTCGCTATTGCCGCGGCTCGATCGCTTCAATGAACAAACCGCTGGAGGCGGACGTTGTTGACCAGACCGAGCATCGCAAACGTCGCAAGCACGCTGGATCCGCCATAACTCATCAGCGGCAAAGGGAGACCCGTCACCACCATCCGGCCGACGAGCATCCCGACGTTGACAAACATTTGAAACAACAACAACGCGCCCACTCCCATGCAGATATACATTCCGGCGCGGTCCGGCGCTGCTTGCGCCACCTGCACAATCTGCATCAGAAGCAGGAAATACAAAACCAACACGGTCGTCACGCCGATAAACCCGTGCTCCTCGGCGAAGGCCGCCAGAATAAAATCCGTGTGCGGGACCGGAAGGAAGCGCAACTGCGTCTGGGTCCCGTGCGCGACCCCCTTCCCCCAAATCCCGCCTGATCCGACTGCGATCATCGACTGCAACACTTGATACCCGGAACCCAGCGGATCGCTGGCTGGGTTTCGAAAAGCTTCAATCCGCGCCTTCTGATAATCGCTCAGATAGAGCGGACTGGCTGCTGCCAGCGCCCCCGCCAGCGCCAGAGCCAAGGCCCAATGCCGCCAATGGAGGCCGGCGAAAAACAGCCCTGCCGCTGCGATCACCCCGAATGTGATGGCCGTGCCCAAGTCCGGCTGCTTCGCAACCAGCAGCATGGGTATGGCGACCAACGCCGCCAGCTTAAAGGCGTCCGCCAGCGCCGGCCGGTCCGTCTTGAGATCGCTAAGGTACCGGGCCATCAACAGGATAATGATTATTTTAGCGAATTCAGAAGTTTGAAACGTGAAGCCCCCCGGCAAAGGAATCCAACGCCGCGCCCCGAAAACCTGCCGTCCCAGCACGAGCACACCCACCAGAAGCACTAGGCATAGCACGTACAAAACCGGCGCCTTTTCCATCCAGGCATGGTAATCGACTTTGGAGACGGCGTACATCACCAGCAGCCCCACAGCCAAATACAACCCCTGCCTCCACCAGGCCGACGACCAGCGCGTCCCCAGCGTCGCGCTATAAATTTGCACAATGCCTAGCCCGCTGAGGCTCAAAGCCAGAATCAGCAGCCTCCAGTCCAACTCCTTCCAACTTGGTTCCGAGGTCATGGCACGGTTCTGCCTCCAGAATCGGCCCCAAGCCGGGCCGTTAAAGCCGGGACCGGGCGTCTGTTCTTTTTCTCAAAGTGCACCCGAATGACCTCCCGGGCCACTGGCGCCGCTGCCGTCGATCCATGCAGCCCGCCCTCCACGAGGGCCACCACCACAATTTCGGGAGCCTCCCGCGGAGCAAAACCGACAAACCAGGCGTTGTCCTTGAGCTGCCGACCCAGCTCCGTGCCCTTCAAGACTTCGTTCGACGCCAACTGCGCCGTCCCGGTCTTGCCGCAGACCTCAACGCCGGGCAAGCGCGCTCTGGCCCCCGTTCCTTCCTCCACCACCGCGCACATGCCGCCGACCACCTTTGCGACGTTTTCCGGATTAAGGCTGACTCGGCGGGGTTCAGGACGCCGCTCGCCGGCCGGCTCCGCCAGCAGGTGCGGCGTGTGCCAGACTCCTCCCATCACCAGCCCCCCGATGGCATGCGCAAGTTGCAGCGGGGTCACCGTAAGCGCGCCTTGGCCGATCGCCACCGAGATCGTCTCCCCCGCATACCACTTTTCTCGGACCGTGCGGATCTTCCAGCGGGTCGAAGGCACCAGCCCCTCCCTCTCGTTCGGCAGGTCGATGCCGGTCTTCCGGCCCAAGCCGCACAATTCGGCGTACTCGGCGATCCTGTCGATGCCCAGCCGGTTGCCGAGCGAGTAGAAGTATACGTCGCAGGATTGCGCAATGCCTTTCTCCAAATTCACCACGCCGTGCCCGCCCCGCAGATGGCACCGGAAATAGCGGCCAAAGTAGTTCGCGCCTCCCGCGCAGTACTCGGTCTCCGAACCGTCGATGGCCCCGCTTTCCAGACCCGCCAAAGCCACAATCGGCTTGAAGGTCGAACCCGGCGCATACTCGCCCTGAATCGCACGGTTGAGCAACGGGTTCTCCGGGCTGGTGTTCAGTTCTCTCCAATGCGCGGGACGGATTCCCCCCAGAAACTGGCTCGGGTCGAAAGCCGGCCGGCTGACCATCGCCAGTACGTCTCCATTACGCGGATCAAGCGCCACCACCGCCCCCCGCTGGCCCTCCATCGCCAGCTCCGCCGCCGCTTGCAAGTCCAGGTCAATGGTAAGCCGGATGGTCTGCCCGGGCGCCGCCTCCTTCAAGCCGATGACCTGTTGCTCGATCCCGCGGTGATTCACCACCACCTGGCGTTGCCCGTCGCGTCCGGCCAGCAACCGGTTGTACTGACGCTCGATGCCGCTCTTGCCGACCAAATCTCCTGGACTGCAACGGGCGAATTCGGCGGTGTTCAACTCCTGCTCACTGACTTCCCCCACATAGCCGATCACGTGGGCGGCCAGCCCGTCGCGCGGATACAGCCTCCGCTGGAATGGGATCAGTTCCAGCTCCGGAAAGCCCGGATCTCCACGGTGCGCCTCGACAAAGGCCAGCTCACTTGGACTCAGCCTTTCTTTCAGGAGAACCGGCTGGTAACGGGGACGCGTTGAGTATCGCTTCAATCTTTGTTGTAGATCGTCAAAGTCCAGGTCCAGCCCCTCGGCAACCTCCCGCAACCGCTCCGTCTCCAGATTTTCCCGCGGCAGCAACAAGCTGTAGGAGAAATGGTTGTCGACGATCACCCGGCCCTCGCGGTCCAAAATGCGGCCCCGCGGCGCCGGAATCGGAAGCGAGCGGATGCGGTTGCGTTCCGCGCGCTCGCTGTAAAACTCCGGATTCAGAACCTGGAGCTCCCAGAAGCCGGACAACAGAAACAAGAAAACGCCCGCCAAAATGTACTGAAAGGCGACGATGCGCCCCGCGGCGAACCGCACGTCGTCGCGCCGAACTACTCCATAGGGCGAACGGCCCCGCTTCCAGCGTGGCAGATTCAGGTTCATGCGCCAAGCGTCCGCTTCACGAGCTCTCCCTCAGTTTATCCAATAGCCCGAACAGCGGCGCCGCCAAAGCCCCGTTCACCACGGCCGCAGCAAGCGTCGCCCCCAGCGCCAAAGCCGCTGGTTCGTTCAACAGAACCCGGCGCAGGGCCCACAACAAGATCTGGTGGCCTGCAAAAAACACGAAACCCAGCCCAAAACGCACCACCGGGTTGTCCGTGTCGAGCCGTAGACCCAGCGAGGAGGCCGCGAAACCCGCCAGGGTCTTTACCATGCCCAAGATTCCGATCGGCCAGCGTGAGAGGGCATCCTGGAACAAACCGATCGCCGCGCCAATCATCAGACCCGCCACCGGGCTCCGGCGATTCATGGACAAATAAATGGTCACAAGCAGAGGCAGTTCCAGGTAAGAACACAGCTCAACCAACAAAGGGGCATAGACCTGGAACAGAATGGCCGCCACTGGGATCGCCACGGTCAGCCATGGGCGCAGCTTCCGCCGCACCGGCCGGCGACGCGCAAACAAAGCAGTGGAATCGAAGGACTCGCTCATGGCCGGACCGGGTTCGAATTCGCGGCTGGCGGCGCCGGAGCTGCTTGCTGCTGTGTGGCGCTGCCGCCTTCGGTTTGGACGGCGCCGCGCGGCGCCGCTTCACGGCGGTACCGTTCGAGAAGACGGTCGGCGTCGGTTTGCAATGCAGTTGCGGGTTCCCGCTGTGCAGTCGCCTCCGAAGTCCCGGGCGGCCGCGGAGCAGGCAGCAGCGGGGCGCTTCCCGCAACGAGCTGCTCATCAGGCAGCGCTTGGTGGATCGGTGCCGTGACGATGAGCAGCTCCTCCAGCCCGCCCGCCGGCGCCGCCGGCTTCAGCAGGATCTCCTTGAACACCACGCTGCCTCCTACGGACTTCACCTCTCCGGCCGGAAGCCCACGGGGGAAAATGCGGTCCTCGCCGGATGTGTAGAACCAGTCGCCGGGCTTGACGTCCTCATCGCTGTGAACATGGGTCACCGCGCACTCCGGCCGCCCCAATCCGCGCAGAATCCCCTGCACCCGGCTGCGCCCGCATATCACGCCCGCCGAAAAGCCTTCCGCGGTCACCAGCATGACTTGCGAAACGGACGGATAAACCGCCGTGACTCTCCCCGCCAGTCCAGCCGGATTGATCACCGCCATGCCTGCGCGGACCCCCGCCTCCGCGCCCCGGTCGACAAACACCACTCGGGCGTTTAAGCCCGAGGCCGCCGCCACCACGCGGACTGCGATGGTCTGCGAGGGAGTGCGGGCGCGGAATTGGGCCAGCGCCTGGGCGCGCTCGGCGGCCCCCAGTTCCGACCTCAAGAAGCGGTTCTCCAGCTTCAGCCGGTTCACTTCCTCCCTTAACTGCCGGTTCTCTCTCCGCGCATGCACCAGCCAAAGATACTCCGACCACCACGCCGCCACGGCGGAGCGGGCGGCTTCGATCGCCTTTCCAGGCGGCGCCGTCAGGCTCACCGCCCACACGCGCAGCAACCGCACATCGCCGCCCGTGCGCACTTGATAAGCGACCAGCACAAGCTGCGCCAGCAGCACCGCCAGCAAAACGGTGAGGCTGCGGTAGCGGTTGAGGAGAGACTCCATAAACGCACCGCCGGGAGCTTCAATCGATCGAGATCCGGCGCAGCAGGTCGAAGTCGGTGAGCATCTTGCCCGTGCCTAGCACCACCGAAGCCAGCGGATCTTCGGCAATCGACACCGGCAGTCCGGTTTCTTCCCGGATCCGCTTGTCCAGGTTCTTCAGCAGAGCGCCGCCGCCGGTCAGAACGATTCCCCGGTCGCTGATGTCGGCGCTCAACTCCGGCGGCGTGCGTTCCAAGGCTACGCGGATCGCATTCAGAATCGTCGCCACGCACTCCGAGAGCGCCTCCCGGATCTCGCTGTCGTCGACGGTGATGGTCTTTGGAACCCCCTGGATCAGGTTGCGGCCCTTGATTTCCATGGTCATCGGTTTGTCCAGAGGGAAAGCCGACCCGATCTGCATCTTGATCTGTTCCGCCGTGCGCTCGCCGATCAGCAAATTGTACTTCCGTTTCAAATACTGCACGATCGCTTCGTCCATCTCGTTGCCGGCCACCCGGACCGACCGCGAGTAGACGATGCCGGACAGCGAAATGACCGCCACGTCGGTGGTCCCGCCGCCGATGTCCACGATCATATTGCCGCACGGCTCGGTAATGGGCAAACCCGCCCCAATCGCAGCCACCATCGCCTGCTCGACCAAGTGCACCTCGCTGGCTTTCGCCCGGTAGGCGGAATCCACCACGGCCCGCTTTTCCACCTGGGTGATCTCGCTCGGCACGCCGATGACGATCCGCGGATGCACCAGCATGCGCCGCCCATGGGCCTTCTGAATGAAGTAAGCCAGCATCCGCTCGGTGACCTTGAAGTCGGCGATGACGCCGTCCTTCATCGGACGGATGGCGACGATGTTCCCCGGCGTTCGCCCAACCATCTCTTTGGCGTCGTGGCCCACGGCCTCGATTTCGCCGGTATTCTTGTTGATGGCCACGATCGACGGCTCATTGACCACGATCCCCTTTCCCTTGGCGTACACCAAGGTGTTGGCGGTCCCCAGGTCAATGGCCAAATCCGAAGAAAACAGACTAAATAGAGATCGAAGATTCATTTTGAAAACTTATGGATGCCCGGACAACCGAATCCCCTCAAAGGCTAGCACAGGCCGGCGATCCTGCGCTACTGCGCCGCTGGTTTCTCGTTGCAATACAATGAGTTCCTGGTGATTTCTCGCCGCCAGTTTTTGCCCCTGCCGCTGGCGCTGCCGGCTGCATGCCGCCGCCGCAGCCCTGGTTACCCCGGTTACGCCTTCGTCGCGCTCGGAGAAGGCCGCGCCTTGGCGGTGGTGGATCTTTTGGCCTTCGCCTTGCGCCGCCAGATTCCGCTCCCGGCTGCGCCTTCTGAGGTGATTGCGCCGCCCGGAGGCCCGGCCGTGTACGCCCTGCTGCCGGAAGCCGGCCTTATCTGCGAAGCCGACTCTTCCCGGCTCCAGATCACGCGCCGCTTGTCCACACGAGCGCGGCTGCTCCGCATGAAGGCTGCGCCCGGCCGCGGAACCTTGTGGCTGCTGGCCGCGGAGCCCCGCCAGCTCATGGCCGTCTCGCTCGACGATTTCCAAATCAAGACCAGGCTGAACCTCCCGGCCCAGCCCTTCGACTTTGACCTCAGTCCGGATGGCAATCTCGCCGCCGTCACCTTTGGCGACGCCGGGCTTCTCAGCCTCGTCGATTTGCAGCAGAACCGTGTGCATCCGCCCGCGCCTGCCGGACAGAGCTGTGAGATCGTTTGCTTCCGGCCCGACGGACGGCAGGTGCTCACCGCAAACCCGGCCGAGCGCCGATTGGCCGTGATCAGTGCGGAAACCCGGCAGTGGGTCACCTCTCTGTCGGTCGCGATCCGTCCGCGTCACTTCTGCTTCAAAAACGACGGCGGAGAGCTCTTCGTCACGGGAGAAGGCATGGACGCCGTGGTCATCGTCAGCCCCTATTCGACCGAAGTCACCGAAACCGTCTTGGCGGGACGCGCGCCCGGCCCCATGGCCGTTTCCCGTTCCCCGGAATACCTCTTCGTCGCCAATCCCCCATCCGGCGACGTCACCATCCTCGACGTCGAAACCCGGCGCGTGGTCGCGGTCACCCCGGTAGGCCAGAAGCCGGGTCCGATTCAGATTACCCCGGACGACCGTTATGCTCTGATCCTAGACCAAGCTACAGGGAGCGTGGCGGTGATCCGTCTTGCCTCTATCCTGCCCCGCCGAACCCGCGGCGCGCCTCTGTTTACCGCCATCCCGGTGGGGCTCAACCCCCGCAGCATCGCAATTGCCGCCATGACGTAAAAACTCCGCCCCGCCTGCCATCCCTTGGGCCAATGGCCGCATCCCAGATCCCTGCAATCGCATCTTACAGACAGAGTAAGCAGGCGCGGGGCCAGTGCCCCGGCCGTTCCGGCAACCCCGTCAACACGATTACGGATTGGGTCCGAAAAGCCGGAAAAATGAATCAGGCCTGACGCAGGGCCCCTTGAGCGCTACAAGCCTCGGGGGCCCTCTCAACAAAAAGCTCCGCACCCCTACGCCTTGGCGCACGCTTTGCGCCGCAGACCTCCACTTCTGGAGCCGACCGCTTTTGTGGGCCAACTTTACTTGTAGGGCGGCCTGTTCTTGTGGGGCAGGCTTTCTAGCCTGCGGCCGGCTTTCGAGCCGGCCTTGGCGCCCTTTACCCTCTGCCCTCTCTACCGCCAACCCGCCGCCCCCAGTGGAGCATGCTGCCAAGCTTGCCACACCGGCAGTTCTGGTGGAGCAAGCCACCACGCTCGCCACACCGGCCTCTCCGTGGAGCACGCAGTCCTGCGCGCTCCGCCTCAACGCGTCCCAGCAAGTGGGGTGTTCCAACCGGCCTTCCGCCCCTTCAGCCGCCGCATCTCTTCAACCCCCGCTGCCCACCCCGCTCTCAAGCTGCTCCGTCTTTCTGCACTTCCACCCCGCTGACCATCCAAAACCCCCAAAAGTCATCTCCCTCGCCTTCACATCCCGATGTAACGCGCGTAAAGGCTGCGAGCCAACCCGGTATCCATAGTCCCCTTGATGATCGCCCGGCCGTCAGGAAATAGCGTGATCTCATACGGCGGAATCGAGAACCTCAGCACATATGGATTCACCCGGACTTGGCCCAGCGGTTGAAGTCGCCGTGCCGTCTCTTCCAGGTCCAATTGCCGCGGGGTCTCGTGAATTTGAACCGCATTCCGCCCGCACAGCGTCACAGGCGCGCGCCGGGGTGCGTCCAGATGCACGAATTCCCGCCGCCCGCAAGCCGCGCACTCTGGGTCCGGCCCCGGTTGTTTGACTTGGCGCACCAGCCCGGTCCAAACATCGACTGAGGTAATCCGCCGTGAAACCGCCTCTCGCTTCCCAGCCAGGATCTTGATGGCTTCGCTCGCCTGCAAGGCCGCCACCACCGCCGGAACCGTGTTCAGAATGCCCACCGTCTCGCAGGTCACGTTCCCGTTTGGCGGCGCCGCCGGGTAAACGCACTTCAGACAGGCGGTTTCCCCCGGCAGCACGGTCATCACTGTGCCGTAGGTGGCCACCGCGCCCCCGTAAACCCAAGGGATGCCGTTCTTCACGCAGAAGTCATTAATTAAATAACGGGTCTCGAAGTTGTCCGTACCGTCCAGCACCACCCCAGCGCCGCCCAGCAGCCGTCCAATATTGTCCGCCGTCAGATCCGCAACCTCGGCCTGGATCTGGATGTCCGAGTTCACCTCGGCCAGCCGCCGGGCCGCAGCCACGGCCTTAGGCAAACCCTCCTCCGCATCCGATTCCCGGTACAGGCATTGACGTTGTAAATTGCTGAACTCCACGTAGTCCCGGTCGATGAGCACCAGGCGGCCCACCCCGGCCCGGCAGAGCGCATCCGCGACAAACGTGCCCAGTCCCCCGCACCCCGCAATGACCGCTGAGGAGTCCAAAAGCCGCTGCTGTCCTTCTTCCCCCAGGACCCGGACGAGGATCTGGCGGCTGTAGCGCTGGCGGTCGCGGGATCTCATCCGATCCAATCGTAGCAACCGTTGCAGTATCATGCAGGTAGTGCGCTGTGCTGGCTTGCGAACTCAGAAGGCGCTGGTTTTCCTCCTCTGCTTCAGTGCCGCATTGCTTGCGGGCGCCGGCGATTACGAGGGCCGGACCATCGCCAGCGTGAGCTTCGAGCCGGCCTTGCAACCCTTGCCCGCCTCAGAGTTGAACGCCATCCTCTCTTTGCGCCGAAGCCAGCCCCTGCGCATGAAAGACGTGCGCGAAACCATCGACCGCCTTTACGCCACCGGCCGCTACAGCGACATCGCGGTGGACGCCGACGAGGTGAACGGCCAACTGGCCATCCGCATCCGCACCAAGGGCAACTGGTTTGTCGGCCCGGTGTCCGTGGTGGGCGCTCCTCAGCCCCCAGGCAAGGGTCAGCTCGTCAACGCCACCGGACTGAAGCTCGGCGCGCCCTTCTACACCCAAGACCTGGACACGGCCGCCGCAAATCTGAAACGGGTCCTGGCGACCAACGGCTTCTTTCAACCCGCCATCGAGCCTCGCCTCTCCTACGACCACCGCACCCAGCAAGCCGGCATCACCTTCGAGATTCAGCCCGGCCCCCGAGCACGGTTCGGCCCGCCGGTTTGGGAAGGGCAGTTTCAAGACCCTCCCGGCCGCCTGCAAAAGGCCGCCAAATGGAAAGGCTGGTTCGGCTGGCGCCGGGTCACCGAAGAACGCACCCAAAACGGCATCCAGCGCATCCTGCGCTCCTTCAGCAAGAGAGATTACCTCATGGCCCGGGTCTCTTTAGACCGGATGGATTACGATGCATCCACCGGGACCGCCATCCCCCATCTCACCGTCACGCAGGGGCCGCCCGTCGTGATCGAGGTGGAAGGCGCCAAAGTCAGCCGCGGCCGCTTGCGCCGGCTGATCCCCATCTTCGAGGAGCAGACCGTGGACCGGGAGTTGCTGGAAGAGGGAGCCCGCCAGCTCGCCGAATACCTGCAAGCAGAGGGCTACTTCGATGCCCGGGTCACGTACGCCGCTTCCCAAGACGCCGCCGGACGCATGCGCATCACTTACAAGGTCGAGCGGGGCGAACGTCATAAGCTGGCTCACATTGAGATCCATGGGAACCGCTATTTCGACGAACGGACGCTGCGTGAGCGGCTCCTGGCCGCCCCGGCCGGCACGCTCCACCTCCGGCGTGGCCGGTTCAGCGCCAACATTTTGGAGCGGGACCTGGACTCCATCCAGAGCCTTTATCGCGCCAACGGCTTCCGCGAGGTCAAAGTCGCGGCCCGTCTGGAAGAGAACTACCGCGGCAAGCGCGGGCAAACGGCCTTGCTCTTCCAGATTGAGGAAGGTCCGCAGTGGCTGGTCTCCCGCGTTGATTTCCAAGGCATCAGCCCGCAGCATGAAGCCGCCATCCGCGGCATCCTCCAGTCCGCCCCCGGTCAGCCCTTCAGCGAAGCCAACATCGCCGCCGACCGCGATAACATCCTGGCCTACTATTACGACCGCGGCTACTCCGAAGCCCAGTTCGAATACGCCTACCGGCCCTCCCCCGAGCCGTCCCGCATGGAGTTGCAATACACCGTCCGGGAAGGCCCCAGCCGCGTAGTGCGGGAGGTTCTCTTGGGAGGTCTGGACGCGACTCGCCCGCAATTGGTCCACCAGAGACTGGGAATCAATGTCGGCGACCCGCTTTCGCCCACGCAAATGATCCAGACCCAGCGCCGTCTTTACGACTTGGGCATCTTCGCCAAAGTCGAAACCGCCATCCAGAACCCGGAGGGCGAAGAGCCGGCCAAATACGTCGACTTCCAAATGGAAGAATCCCGCAAGTACTCCATAGCCGGCGGCGTCGGCGCGGAAATCGCGCGCATCGGCGGCAGCCGCACCGATCTCACCGCTCCCGCCGGACAAGCGGGCTTCAGCCCTCGCCTCTCCTTTGATCTAAGCCGTTTGAACTTCCTCGGCCGGGCGCACACCGTCAGCCTCCGCACCCGGGTTTCCACCTTGCAGCAACGCGTGCTGCTCAGTTATCTGGCGCCGCAGTTCCGCAACCGGCAGAACTTGGACCTGACCGTGAACGCCTTGTTCGACACCTCCAAGAACGTGCGCACCTTCTCGGCCCGGCGCTGGGAAGGCTCCACTCAGATCGCGCACCGCTGGACCCGCTCGAAGACCTTCTTTTATCGCTTCGCCTACCGCCGCGTCTCGGTCGACCAGAACACCCTCAACATCAGCAAGGACCTCATCCCGCTGCTGTCCCAGCCGGTGCGTGTCGGAGTTTTCTCGGCCTCCTACGTCGACGACCGCCGGGATGATCCGATCGATTCCAGCCGCGGCACCTACAACAGCCTCGACCTCGGCGTGGCCTCCCGCTTGTTTGTCTCCGAAACCGACTACGGCCGCCTGCTGGCGCGCAACTCCACCTACCACCCGCTGCCCGGCCGCCTGGTGCTGGCGCGCAATACCTCCTTTGGCTTGATGACCACCTTGCGCCGCCGTCCCGGCCAGCTCCCCAGCCCGCAGGACATCCCGCTGCCGGAACGCTTCTTCGCCGGCGGCGCCAGCTCCCACCGCGCCTTCCCTGAAAACCAGGCCGGCCCTCGCGACTTGCAGACCGGCTTCCCTCTGGGGGGGAAGGCCTTGCTCGCCTTCAACACCGAACTGCGCTTCCCCATCGCCGGGCAAAACATCCGCGGCGTCCTGTTTCACGACGCCGGCAACGTGTACTCCAGCGTCCGCGATGTTTCTTTCCGGCTGCGCCAGCACGGTAAGACCGACTTCGACTACATGGTCCACGCCGTCGGTCTCGGCCTCCGCTACCGTACCCCCATCGGCCCCGTCCGTCTAGACCTATCTTTCTCCCCCAACTCTCCCCGCTTCTACGGTTGCAGCGGCACCCGCGAGGATCTGCTCGCCGGACGCTGCAATCCCTCCGACCAGCGCATCAACCGTTTGCAGTTCCATTTCTCCCTGGGGCAGACCTTCTGATGCGCCGCCGGCTGTGGTTTCTTCTGTGCGCCTGCGCCGCAGTCTGCCTGTCCGCGGTCTTGGACCGCATCGTGGTCACCGTCGGCCGCCGGGCCATCACCGAAAGCGACCTTGTAAAGGAGATCCGCCTGTCGTCATTCCTCAATCAGACGGAACCGGACTACTCGGACCAAAGCCGCAAGGCCGCCGCCAAACGTCTCATCGACAGAGCTTTGATCGCCGCCGAAATGCAGGCCGGCCGCTACCTCAACCCGGATCCGGAGGAAGTGAGGCCGGCGCTGGAATCCTTGAGAAAGAGCCGCAGCCAGGGATCTTCCTCACTCGAAGACGCCCTCCGCAAATACGGCCTTGCCGAAGAAGATCTGCGGCGCTACTTACTGGAACAAGCGGCGGTCCTGCGCTTCATTGATCTCCGATTTGGCGCCGCGGTGCAAATCGTGGAATCCGACGTGCGCGACTACTATCTACGTCAGTTTCTTCCGGAGTGGCAGAATAAAGGCAAGGGCCGGCCGCCCTCTTTCGATGAGGTGCGGGAAGACCTGGAGCGCCTGTTGCGCCAACAGCGGGCGGACCTGTTGGTGGAAGAGTGGCTGAAAGAGGCCGGCAGCCGGGTGCGCATCGAGTTCAAGGACGACACACTGCGGTGATCAAAGCCAAGCGGTTCTGGTTCGGCGCAGCCCTCGCGGCGGCGGCTGTGGTGGTGGCGGTCGCCGCTGTGCTGCTCTTGCTTCATTCCGCATGGTTTCACGAAAAGGTCCGCCAGCGCATCGTACAGGAAGTCGAGCGCGCCACCGGCGGCCGCGCGGAAATCGGGCAGTTCCGCTTCGATCCTCAGCGCCTCCACGCGGAAGTCTCTCGCTTTGTCCTCCACGGCAAGGAGAGCCCGGCGGAGCCGCCTCTGTTCTCGGCCGGCTCCATCGGCGTCGACTTCCGCATACTTTCCTTTGTCCGCCGGGACATCGTTCTCACCCGCGTCGCTCTCGAGCGCCCGGAGTTGAACATCACGGTCTACCCGGACGGCAGCACCAATCTCCCCGAACCTGCCGTCAAGCGGGAACGCCGCGGCCCGGTCCAACAGTTCCTGGCCCTCGCCATCCGCTACTTCCAAATCCGGGAAGGACTCGTTCGCATCAACGAGCGGCGTCTGCCCGTCGAACTCTCGGGCGAGAATCTGGCCGCGCAACTCTTTTATCATGCGCAAGACCCGCACTACAGCGGCCAACTCTCTTTTCGCAAGCTGCACGCCGCCGCAGCAGGACGCACGCTTCCCGCCTTTGACGCGGACCTCACTTTGACGCTCGATGAGCGCCGCCTTCGGTTGCAGCCGGCCAAGTTTGCCAGCCAAGGCTCGAGATTGGAAGCGGAGGCCGTCCTCGAGAATCTTCTGGCGCCTCGGATTCAAGCATCCTTCGACGCTTACTTGGAGGCGCAGGAGTGGTTCCCCCCCGCAAATGGCGCAGCAGTCTCTGGAAAAGTCCGCCTCACCGGTGAATTCTCGCTGGAGGACAAGAACCACTACTCAGCTCGCGGCAACGCATCAGCCCCGTCCTTGTTTGTCCAGGCTTCAGGCGTCCGAACGTCCGCGTCCGACGTCGCCGCCCAGTTCCAGTTGGCCCCGGACCGGCTCGAACTCCGCGGCCTGCGCTTGTCCACCCTGGGCGGCACACTGCGCGGCGCCGCGAGCCTGCTCGAGTGGAAGAGCTTCCGCTGGTCGGGACAGGCGGAGGGCATCTCGCTGGCCGCGCTGGCTCGTCTGCGCAATATCCAGGCGGATTCCTGGCAGGGCTCTCTATCGGGCCCCGTCGAGGTGCAGGGCGAAATCACCCCGAAGGGACCTGCCCGGCTCAAGGCAGCCGGCACACTCACCATCCAGGCGACGGCCGCGGATCGCCCTGTCGAAGGCTTCCTTGCCTTTGCCTACGACCAGGGTTCCGCGGCATTGCAGTTGCGCGATTCCTGGCTGTCGTCGCCCGCCACCAAACTCCACTTCGACGGGACTCTGCAAAATGAGCTCCGCCTGAGCGCGGCCACCACGGATCTGGCCGACATCGCCGCCGCGGCCTCCCTGGCTGGCGCCGCGCTTCCATCTCCGCTGCCGGTCCGGCTACAGGGCGGCACAGCCCGCTTCGATGGTTCTGTCTACGGCGACCTGTCCAGCCCCAGAATCCGCGGCTCGCTATCCGCCTCCAACCTCTCATATGAAGGGCACATCTTCGAGCGCCTCCAAGCCGCCGTCGAAGCTACAAAAGACTCGCTTCAAGCCGGCGGACTGAACATCGTTTACAAAGGCGCCCGGCTGGAGGGCAGCGCCCGGATCGGCCTCACGGAGTGGAAGGCGGGCGCGGACAGCCCCATCCGTGGATCCTTTCGCCTGCGCGGTCTCTCCCTGGAGCCGTTGCTGGAGGAAACCGGACGCAAGGTCGATCTGCACGGCCTTCTCAATGGTGATTTTCAGCTCGCAGGCACGGTTGGCGCTCCCCGTCTCTCCGGACAGGCCAGTTTGGATGCGGGCGAGGCCTACGGCCTGAAGCTCGATGCCGCGCGCGCGAGTCTGCTGCTTGATGGTCGCACCTTGACCCTGGGTCCAATCCAGCTTCAGTCTGGAAAGGCCCGCCTCCAGGGACGGCTTGCGTTCGAGTCGAACGCGGAGAACTGGCGAACGGGCACGCTGCGCTTCGAGATCGCCGCCCGGGATTGGAAGCTGTCTCAACTTCGCGGCTTCACCGGCGTCCGGGCGGCGGTCGATGGCGAGGCGGCGCTGACGCTCGAGGGCGAAGCCGCAGCCGCCGGGCAGCTCCGGCTCACTCTTCTGCACGGCACAGGATCGGTGCGCAACGTCACCATCGAAAAACGTCCCGCCGGACAGCTTGATTTCAGCCTGGAGACCCAGGGCGACTTGCTCGAACTCACCGGCTCGGGCAAGGCCGCTGGCGCGCCTGTGAATGTCCGGGCCCGGGCGCGCTTGCACGGGGACTATCCTGCCGAAGGCGAGCTGCGCTTCGGGCAGATCGCCTTGTCCACCCTGTACGGGCTGCGCGGCGACAAGACGGACGAGCCGTTGCCGCTGGAACTTTTCGCCGATGGCAAAGTCTTGTTTTCCACCCAGCTCCTGAAGCCGGAAGCTTGGAAAGCGGAGGTGGAACTGCCTGTGGTAATCCTCCAGCCACAAGCGGGCGAGCCGAACGGCGCTTTGCGCCTGACCTCGGCCGCGCCGGTGCGCATCTCAGTCAACCCGAAGCAAGCGTCGATTCAGCGGGCGCAATTCTCCGGCGCAGGCGGCAGCCTCGAAGCCTCCGGGCGCTTGGTCTTCGGCTCGCGGGGCCCGCAATATGACCTGCGCATGATTGGGAACGTCAACCTGGAGGTCCTGCGCAACTTCGACCGCAACATCACCGCCTCCGGAGCGTCCGAAGTGGATCTCTCCTTGCGCGGTCCCCTGCGCCAGCCCGATCTCTACGGGCGCTTGCGCCTCAAGGACGCTTCGGTTTATCTGCGCGGCATCCCCAACGGCATCGACGGCGCCAACGGCGAAATCTTCCTGTTCCGCGACCGGGCCACCATCGAACGGCTCACCGCGCGCACCGGCGGCGGGACCGTCTCCCTCAGCGGTTTCATCGGCTTCGCCTCCGAACGTCCCTTTTATCAGATCAAAGCTTTGGCCCGCCAGGTGCGGGTCCGCTATCCCGAGGGCATCAGCACCACGTTCGACGCCACCCTCGAACTGCGCGGCACCGCGCAGCGCAGCCTCCTGACCGGTTCAGCCTCGGTCATCCGCAGCAGCATTTCCCCCAATCTGGACTTCGCCTCCGTGTTCGGCCGTCCCGCCCAGCCCTTCGCGCCCCCGGCCTCGCCCAACGAGCTGCTCAGCGGCATGCAGTTGGACGTTTCAGTCACCACGGCGCCCAACGCCCGCTTTGAGAACTCGCTGGCGCGCAACCTCCAGGCCGAGGCCGACCTGCGTATTCAGGGCACGCCCTACAAGCCCGTTCTCCTAGGCCGAATCTCGGTCAATCAGGGTGAGATCAATTTCCTCGGAAACCGCTACCGCATCAGCCGCGGCGACATCACTTTCGCCAACCCGTTCCGCGTCGAGCCGCTTCTCGATCTGGACTTGAACACCCGCGTGCGCGGCATTGAAGTAACCATGAACTTTTCCGGCCCCGTCGACAAGCTCAATGTGACTTACCGCTCCGATCCGCCGCTTCAAGTCAATGAGATCATCGCCCTGCTGGCCGTCGGCCGCACCCCTTCTTCCGATCCCGCGGTCCTCGCCCGCCAGACCCAGGCCGACCAAAGCTGGCAGCAGATCGGCGCCAGCACCCTCATCGGCGCGGCCTTCGAAACTCTGGAAGGCGGCCGGCTCCAGCGCTTCTTCGGAGTCAGCCGCATCAAGATCGATCCCAACCTCACCGGACTGAGCAGAGTCCCGGAAGCGCAAATCACCCTGGAACAACAAGTCTCGCGCGACATCACCTTCACCTACGTGACCAACCTGGCGCAGGAGCAGCAGCAACTGGTGCGCGTGGAATGGAATCTGAGCCGCCAGTGGTCGCTGCTGGCGGTCCGCGATGAAAACGGACTGTTCAGCCTCGAGGTCCAGTTCCGCAGGCAATTCCGATGAGCCAGAAAACAACCACCGCCGATTGGGAGCGGCAACGCCTGGAAATGGTGGAACGCCAGCTCTACGCCCGGGGCATCCGCAATCCCCGCGTTTTGGAAGCCATGCGCCGCATCCCGCGCGAGGAGTTCATCCCGCCTCAGCACCGCCACCTCAGCTACGTCGATGAGCCCGTCCCCATCGGCTTCGGCCAAACCATTTCTCAGCCTTACATGACGGCCCTGATGGCCGAGTGTCTGGAATTGCAGGGCACCGAGATCGTGCTGGAAGTCGGGGCCGGCTCCGGCTACCACGCCGCGGTTCTGGGCGCGCTGGCAGCCCGGGTCATCTCCGTGGAAATCCTGCCGGAACTGGCGGCCTATGCCAGGGAGAACTTGGACCGCACCGGCTACGGCGCCAATGTCCAAGTGGTCTGCGCCGACGGCTCGCTCGGCTGGCCTCCAGCCGCTCCTTACGACGCCATCTCCGTGGCGGCCGCGGCCTCCGACGTTCCCCCGGCGTTGCTCGAACAGTTGAAGGATCCCGGCCTTCTGGTGATCCCCGTCGGCCCTTCCTGGGAGCAGGAACTCCGCGTCTACAGCAAACGGCAGGGCCGCGTCTATATCCGCACCGTCACTTTCTGCCGTTTCGTGCCGCTGCGCGGAAAGGCCGGATGGGAGTAGCTTCACTTACCAGCTCCGGCCTGCTCTAAGTACGCCCGCAGCGGCTCATAATACGCCAACATCGCCCGGCTGCTCAGGTCCTCTCCCGTCTTCTCCCGCAGCAACTGCCGCCAGTCTCGGGTGGCCCCCTGGCTGAGGATCTCCCACAACCATCGCCCCACCTCCCGGCTCCCGTAGTAGTTGCACTGCCAGGGACTCTGCTTCAGCAGGTTGCGTGCGATGTAGTCGTGGAGCTGATGCTTGATCAACTGCGCGATGGCGTAGTCGTAAGCCTGCGCAGGCGCCTCGGCCATCTCGGCCAGCCCGCATGGGTCGCATTGGTCCCCGCCGCGAGCCTCCGGCGGCCTGATTCTCTGATAGCGGGCGGCCAGCTCCCACCATCGCCGGTTGAATCGTTCGGCAGGAAGCTTCTGCTCATACAGCTCGTACTCAAAGCGGCTGAGAACTCCCGCGTACCAGGGCATCGCAACCACATCGCCCTCGAGCGCCTCCTGAAGAAGACGCTGCCCCTGGCCCACCTCCGATCCGGGCGGCAGCAGGCCAAGCTGCCGCAAATACGGCTCTTGTCCCGCCGCGGCGCCGAACAGCTCGCCCACGGCCAAATGGAACGCCCGGCTGGCTCCCTCGCGCAGCACCGCCGGAACCCGCGGGTCCGAGTAAGCCAATTGGTAATAAGCGCCGGCCAGCTCCCGGTGACTCACCCGAAACCACTCCCGGCTGGCAGTCACGTTCATCAGACAACGAATGTCCTGGTCCCGGTCGATCGTCCGGCAAAAAGCCCCGGCGTGCTTTTTCCGCGGCGAGCCGGACGGCAGCGCGTAGAGATCCGAACGTTCCCAGAAGCTTCGCGGCAAACCAGGCCAACCCAAAGACGCGTACAAACGCGCCGCCTGCTCCACCACCCACTGTGGCGAGCGGTTCTTGAAAGCTGCATCCGGATTTGGCCCCTCGCTCAGCCCCCACCATTGCCGCCCCCACCGGTCTCCCAACCAGTGAACCGGAATCTCCTCCCCCACGCCCTGGCCGTAGCGCTCGGAAAGCCGCCGGGACGCATAGCGGTGTAGCACCAGGTACAGCGGCTCCAGCTCCGCAACCGTACGGTCCATGAGCTGCATCATCTCCGCGACGCTCATCCCGTAATCGGCCACCCGCAGGTGAAAGTACGACGAGTAGCCCAGCTCGGCCGCCACACGGTTCCGTAAAGTGCGCACCCGGTCCAGTTGGTCCCTCATCCCGGCCCCGGGCTGCTGCGCCGCTTCCCACAGGCGGCGCCGCTCGCCCAGATCGTTCGAGCTCCGCAACCTCTGCTCCAGTTCCGCCGCCGTTAGCGGCTTCAGGCACTGGCCGCCGCGCCGCTCCAAACAATAATCCGCCGAGTCCAAAGCCCGGTCGTAGTTCACTTCCGCTTCGATCCGCGCGCGAACCACTTCCGGAATCGTGCCCGGCGACTCGGCCGCGTTCAGCAGGATCTTGTCCAACTGGCGGAACTCCGCATCCGTCAGCATCTCCCGCTCGCGCAGAAAGCGCCGGCTGTTTTCGATCACATACCGGCTCCCCATAAACACGGCCAGCGCCCGCCCCGCGCCGATCCTCTCCCCCAGGTGTTCACCGGTCAGATCCGTTGCCGCCTTCCATTGCGCCTCCGCCGCCGCCGTACTCAGGCCTTGGTAGAGCTCCTCATACATCCGCAGGAACTCCTGCACCTCGGTCCTTTGAGCCGGCGGCCCCGACGGACCACACCCCGCCAGCAGCCACATCGCCGCACTCAAGCCCAGCAGCTTCGCCCGCCGCATCTCACGGCGATTGTACCGCGCCGCGCCAACCTCGTGAGCCATCCAGAAAACGCGCCCTCCGGCCAGCTCCCCACGCCGCGAGTGCGAGCGAAGCACGCCGCCAGGCTTGCCACATCCGCCCCTCGGTGGAGTGCGCAGTCCTGCGTGCCACACTGGCTGTTCGCGTGGAGCGCGCAGTCTTGCGTGCCACACCGGCAGCCCTGTGCCGGTGGTCGGCTTCTGGTGTTGTCTCCACCCCTTCTGTGGGCAGGCCTCCAGGCCTGCGGCCGAGCTTTGTGGGGCAGGCATTCTTGCCTGCGGCCGACATTCTTGTCGGCCTTGGCGCCCCTTACCCACCGCCCTCTCTTCCACCCGATCGCTTCTGTAGGGGCGGACCGGCGTGTCCGCCCGATGGGGAGCTTGCCACGTCGGCACTCCCCGTGGAGCAAGCCGCCAGGCTTCCCGTGCCGGCGGCCGGCAACTCCGCCTTTCTCATGCCCCGCTGTGCGCCCCCCATGTGAGCTGCCTCTCTCGCCATGCGGGAGCCAGAACGCGTCCGCCTCTCAGGACACCATCCGGCCCGCCATTGTCCCCCTCCCAATTCCCGTGTCATGCTCGTGGTTGGTATGCGGTTCGAGCGGCACACCGCCGGCGCCATCGCCGCTGTTCTCGGCTTGAGCACCGTCGTCATCCTCCTCGCCATGCTCCAATATCAATGGACCGGCGAGATTAGCCGGGGTGCCGAGGAGCGCATGCGAGAGGCCCTGGCTGCCTCCGTGCGCCGCTTCCGGGAGGATTTTTCCCGCGAAATGAACCGAATCGCCGCGGCCTTCCAACCCGACCCCGCAGCCCCTCCCGCCCAAATCGAAAACAGCCTCCTCAGCCGCTACGGGGATTTCGTCAGTTCCTACCCCCACTACCGCTTGCTTGCCAACCTGCTGGTCTGGCGGATCGACGGGCGCACCCCCCGCCTACTGCTCATGGACCGCCAGAGCTTCCGCTTTGTCGAGATCGCCTGGCCGCCCCGCCTCGAACGCCTGCGCGAGCACCTCAACGAGCAGTCCTGGGAGCTGAGCTGGATCAGCGAGCGAGAAGCCTACCGCCATCCCTGGACTCTGCACGAACCTACCCCCGCCCTGGTGCAGGCGCTTTTCCGCGTGTCTCCCGGCGAACGCGCCCCGGCGGCTGAAACCCATCACATCGGCTTCCTGATTCTTGAACTGGACCGGCCGCGCCTCTCCGGCGAGTTCCTTCCCATGCTCGCCTCCCGCCATTTCGGCCCGCCGGGAGAAACCAGTTTCCTGATTGCCGTGCGGGCGGCTGGAAATCCAGCCGCGGTGCTGTACGAATCCGATCCGCGCCAGCCCGTCTCCCGGAACAACCCCGACGCCGAAGCCGACCTTTTGGACCCCCGGCAGGACCGCTGGGACGAACCCGTGGGCGCCGCGCTTACGCCTTCCAGCAAGGACACCCAGTGGCGTCTGGCCGTCCAGCACCGCGCGGGTTCGCTGGCCGCGGCGGTCGGCGCCTTGCGCCGCCGCAATCTTGCCGTCAGCTTCAGCCTGCTTTCCCTGCTCGCCGCCAGCGTCGCGCTCATCCTCGTGCTCGCCCGCCGCACTCAGCGCCTGGCGGCCCTCCAAATGGAATTCGTCGCCGGCGTCTCCCACGAGCTGCGCTCCCCGCTGTCGGTCATCTGCGCCGCCGCCGACAACCTCGCCGAGGGAGTTGTCACCGGCCCCGAACGGTCCCGCCAGTACGGCGATCTGATCCGAACCGAAGGGCGCCGCCTCTCCCGCATGGTGGAGCAGGCCCTCCTGTTTGCCGCCGAGCAAGCCGACCGCATCCACTTCAATCTGCAACCCGTGCAGGCCCGCCAGATCATCGAATCCGTCTTGCAAAACGCCGAGCCCGCCTTGCGCCAGGCCTCCATGAAAGTGGAGACGGACCTGCCCGCCACTCTGCCCCCGGTCCTGGCGGACGCCAACGCCCTCGGCCAGTGCCTGGAGAACCTGATTAGCAACGCCGTCAAGTACGCCGCCGGCGGCGGCTGGCTCGCCCTGCGCGCCGGGATCACAGGCAAGGGACCTCAGCGTGAGCTGGCCATCTCCGTCGAAGACAAGGGCCCTGGCCTCTCGCACTCCGACCTGGCTCACATCTTTGAGCCCTTCTACCGTTCCAAGAGCGCACGGGAAGCTCAGGTCAAGGGCGCCGGCCTGGGCCTCTATCTGGTGCGCCGCATGATGGAAGGCATGGGCGGGCGAGTCACGGTCTGGAGCAGGCCCGGCCGCGGTGCCCGCTTTACTCTCCATCTGCCGCTGGCTGAATCGGAACCGAAGGCGGACTCGGAAGGAACCGCATAAACCATGAACGAACGCATCCTGATCGTGGAAGATGAACTCGGCTTGGCCATCACCCTCGAAGACCGGCTCACCAGCGAAGGTTATCAGGTCACCATCGCCCGCGACGGCCTGGAAGGCTTCGAGCAGGCCAGCCGCAAGCCCTTCGACCTCATCATCCTGGACATCATGCTCCCGGGCAAGAGCGGCCTCGATATCTGCCGGGATCTGCGCCAGCGTTCCTGCGCGACGCCCATCCTGATGCTCACCGCCAAGGGCCAGACCGTCGACAAAGTGGTCGGCCTCAAAGTGGGCGCCGACGACTACCTCACCAAACCGTTCGAAATGGCCGAGCTGCTCGCCAGAATCGAAGCCCTCCTACGCCGCGCCGGTCAACCCGCTGCCCGCCCCTCGGAAACGGTGCAGTTCGGTGACGTCCTGGTCGATTTTCGCCGCACCCAGGTCACCCGCGCCGGCCACCCCGTTCCGCTCTCCGCCAAGGAGTGGCAGCTGCTGCGCTACTTCTTGGAACACCGCGGCGAAACCCTCTCCCGCGAGCGCCTGCTGCGCGAGGTTTGGGGCTACG
>Ga0308411_10000030_pt1 | contig 72916 bp, 57 predicted proteins | sample HotsprottomLayer_2_FD_203530 | JGI IMG/M metagenome (GOLD analysis project Ga0308411, IMG submission 203530) | Hot spring phototrophic mat microbial communities from Octopus Spring, Yellowstone National Park, Wyoming, United States -... | ecosystem: Environmental > Aquatic > Thermal springs >... | reverse complement strand
AAAAACAAGATGTGGGACGCTATGAGCTACAATTTTCTGCGCAAAACCTCTCTTCGGGCATTTACTTCTATCAGCTCCGTGCCGACGAATTTTTCCAAACGCGCAAAATGGTGCTGCTCAAATAGGCACAAATAAAGGTGCGATGCCAATAAAAATGTGCAGAACACTGATGTTCTGTGCACTTTTGTTGTCATTCTGGGCGAAGCGAGGAATCCATTGTGGATGCTTCACTTCGCTGACGCTTCGTTCAGCATGACTGATGTTAGGCCTCGAAGCCGTATTTCTCTAACAGTCGATAGACGTGTTGAGGCACAAGGGTCTGAAGTTTTTCAGGATAATAGGTTTTGACGAAGTAGTAATTGCGAATGAGGTGAAAGTCAATAGAGTAGCGGGCAAACTCTAAGCCTTTGAAACTGAATTTTGAAAGCAAGAAAGCCATAATTTTGCCGAGCCAAATCGGAATGCGCTGACCTGTTGGCTTTGGCTGAAGTTGCCAGCGTGCCAGCATGGTCTTGACGCCCATCTTGACCGCATCTGTACAATCGCCTGACGATTCTTCTGGGAAAAATTCGAGCTCATCTTTGATGAGATTGAAAAGCCGCTCGCCTGTTTCGGTGCGTACGATAATGAACTGACGCTTTTCGTCTTTGACCAGCGGCGCAGCTGCATAGCCGATGGTGATGTCCGAAAGACCGTTCATGTAGTCGAAGCAGCTCATGCAACTTGGCGCAAAAATGTCGGGTTGCGAGAGTTCTTGAGGGAGTGAGAAATACGGCACTTTTTCAAGCTCGCCATTTTCATGTTTGAGATGCACCGTAAAATCTTGCATGAATTCATAGTGCCGAACCGTATTCGGTGATTTGGAAATGCGCCCCAAAATCCATCTAAGCATTTTTGGCTTGACATTATCCACACATGGAATCCCGATGGTAAAAATCTGCATATTCTGCAGGTAAGGGAATCGGCGTTGAAAATCACGCAGAACGTGAATGTGACAAGAGGCGCCAATAACCAAAAGCGATTTGATGCCTTGTCGATACGCAGTTTCTAAACTTTTGAGTGTTGGCGAAATAACAGGCTTATTGCCACGAGCGGCGTAAATCTCAGCCACCGAGCGTGCCAGCACAGGTTCAGGCAAAAAGTAATCCACTTTGCTGCGGTGCAGTGTGGCAACGGCTTCAACTAAGCCACTTTCGAAGACCTTTGCCGCCAGCCGAGTAACAATGCCGCTCCACTGGGCGTCAGGGATAGCAGGATTGAGCCGTGCAATGTAGCGCGCTTGCATGATGCCAAAGCGCATTTCTTCAAGATTATCCAAAGCTCGCTCTCGACCATACAGTGCGGCTTCCGCCTCACCAAGCCAACCAAGCTCAAAGACACAACTCTGAAAACTTTCCTTCGCAGGCCATGCACGCACCTGACAAAGACCGCACGCACTGCACAGCGTTTCTTTGGAGGTAGATAAGCTCGGCAAGACTGGCAATTGAGCCTGAGTAGGGCGGGTAATGTGATTCATGTTAAACTCCTTTCCAAAATGTCGGCAATAGTAGGCTGCAATGCTTTCAAGGTAAAAAAGAGTTTATGGCTTTCAAAGTCCAACTTTTCAAATGTGCGGGAATAGGCACGAGAGCATGGCTTGGCAGAGGGGAAGCGTGTCCTTATCTTTGCGTCCAAATTGGCGCAAATAAACGTATAGTCGTAAGATTGAAGCAAATCAATTTCTGTATGAGGCGGGCTTGGCTTGCACTAACACTCTTTATATGCGTGCCAACATGGATGCTAGCGCAGCCGCGCTTAGCGGCTACGGTGCAACCGCAGCCCTTAGGGCGGTCATATTTCCAGCTCGAGTCTGTGTTTCTGGACGGTAGCGATGAATTTGCTGAAGATGGATTTCGCCGACCACTGTTTTCTGGCGAGCGCCTAAGCGATGGCAAGTTTTCTGAACGCATAATCAACTTGCACTACGAGTATGGGGTGGCGGAGCGTCTGACCGTTGTGGCGCGGTTAGGCTATCGATTTATTCGCTTCACATACATTGACAATCTCAATCCGAGACTCTTGCCAAATGAGCGGCTCTTTCGCGTGGAAGTCAATGGCTTTGATGACTCTTGGTTGGCGGCACGCTACGCCTTGCTCTACACAGGATTCAAAGACGAAGGTGTAAATGTGTCAGCGCAACTTGGGGTCAAATTTCCAACAGGAGATGTAACACTACGCGTGCCGACGGGCACAGGGTATTTAGATTTTGAACTACGCGCGCTCATCGATTCACGGCATAAAATTTCAAACATTCCAAGTTATTGGATACTTGATGCCGGCTATCGGGTGCGTGGTGGCGAGTTTGGCGACCAAGTGCCCTTTCGGGTAGAGTTTGGCGTAGCAGCGGCAAAAGAACTGATGCTGCGTGCGTCACTCAACGGCGTAATAACCTTAGGAGAATTTCAAAGCCCAGTGGGCATCATAGAAAATTTCCAGCGAGACCGCCCAATTCGTCTGGTTGGTGATGAATCATATTTGCAACTGGCAATCGGATTTGAACTCTTTTTCTCGCCCACTATCAGCGCCTACCTTGACTATAACAACCGAGCCTTCGGACGCACAAGCATTTCATCAAACATTGTGCAATTCGGCTTTATCGTGCGCTAATTTACTTGGACGATGAGTCAAGCAGAGCAAGCTGCTTTTGAACATCTGGAGCGGGAATGTAAATCAGACCTTCTTGACTATCTCCAATGCCTTCGGTGAGCTTGTGGTAATGAAGGTAAGCCGTATAAGCGGCAAGAATCGCATCAAGTTCATCATCACTGAACAGGACTTTTGATGTGCGGGGCACGTTTTTCACAAGGCGCGACAGCTTGGTCTGCAAAAATTCGCGTGAATCCACGCCATTTTTCTTGCCATTGGGAAGAAGACCTAAGCGCACTTTGGTCGCTTGTGGATAAATTTCAATCGTGTCGCACTTATTTTCCAGATGTTTGCGTAGTGAAATGGCGCGAAAGGTCAGTTGTGCCAGCATCGATGTGGCAAAAGTAGGAATGCCAAGCATGGAAAGGTCTCGGTCGCACTTGCGACTGGCATAGGTGCCATAACGACCACTGGGCAACGAAAGCGGCGCATCAATCCCGACCAAAATAGGACGATGATATTCAATGTAATTTTTGATGGCAATGTCAGGCTTGACCGTGTTGACAAGTAGAAGTTCGCGCTTGTCAGAAATGGCAGCGATGCCGGTAGGTTCATCTATACGACCCGCAAGGTCGACACCAAAGAAGACTTTTGACTTTATCGGCATATTTAGAACTACTTGCCCTTCAATGTACTTGTAGAAACACTTGCCACAGAGCAACGGTTTCTGCAAAAACTGCTTGCAATATACACATTGCCTATCGCACTTTGAAAAATATCTAAATCAGCCTGAAATAATCGGAAGGCGCAGTTGGGCGAGAAAAGGGAAGGTTACTTTTCGTTTTGGCACTCAAACTTCTATTTTTGAGATTTCACACTAACTGTATAAGCATGCGGAGAATACTTTTCTTAATTCTAATCGCTTCATTTACCATGCCTATAGCGGCAAAAAGCAGGACAGCGCGCGCAAAGACCGCAGGCAAATTTGCTAAGTCAGATTTGCCGAAGTATGTGGCAGCCTACAAAATTGAGGCACTTGCGCCAAACCTACACTTCTTCCAAGTCTCTATCACGGTGCACAATACAGAGCGAAAACCCGAAATCGATTTCATCTTGCCGGCATGGCGACCCGGACGCTACCAGATTCAAAACTATGCCGCCAATGTGCAAGAGTTCAGTGCCAAAGCTGGGGCAAAGCCGCTTTTCTCAACGAAGATTGATAAGCAGACATGGCGAGTGAAAACTGACAACCAAAGCGAGGTCAGCGTAAGCTACAAATACTACGCTGGCGCACAGCTCGACGCAGGCAATTCGTATGTCGGACGGGACGAGATGTATTTCAATGGCTCAAATCTGTTCATGTACACGCCCGAAACCCGCTCCAAACCGGTCAGTCTCTACATTGACTATCCCGAAAACTGGAAAGTGGCAACACAACTTCAGCCAACCACTGACCCCAGACTGTTCACGGCAGAAAACTATGATGACCTTATCGATGCGCCAACTATCGTGAGCCCAGCACTAACACGCTTTTCAACCAAAGTAAGTGGCGCAACGATTCACATCTGCTTTCATAATCCGAATGCGCTGGGAGGGGCGCGCTTCAACGAAAAACAGCTTACCGCCGATATTGCCAAAATTGTGCAGGAACAATTTGAAATGATGCAAGATGTGCCCTTCAAAGAGTATTGGTTTCTTTATCACATCATGCCGTATCCGTTTTCTCATGGCGTTGAGCATAAGAATTCAACCTCGATTGTCTTAGGTCCGATTGATGCAGTCAATACGCCAGAGTTTTACGACCGCTTTCTTTCTATCACCTCGCATGAATTTTATCACGTTTGGAACATCAAGCGCATTAAGCCCAAGGAATTTATGCCGTATGATTACACAAAGGAGTCTTACACGCCCATGCTCTATGTGTCGGAGGGCTTTACCAGCTACTACGGCGATTTGACGCTGGTACGAAGCAAGTTGTGGTCACCTGCACGCTACTTAAGTGAGATTGCTTCAAATATCACGAGCCTGCAAAGTCAATACGGGCGCAAAGTGCAACCGCTGGCACTCTCATCGTTTGATGCATGGCTCTCTGGATATGGGGCAGGGCGAGCCAATAGCACCGTCAATTTTTATAGCAAAGGCGAGTTGGTTGGCATGCTACTGGACTTGGAAATCCGCAAGCGCACCGACAACAAAGCCTCACTCGATGAGGTCATGCGGCTGCTCAACACGGAATTTGCGCAGAAACAAAGAGGCTTTTCAGCAAAAGAGTTTGAAGAGTTGGTCGAGCGCGTGGGGAATTCATCCTTTGCTGAATTTTTCGAAAAGTATGTCTATGGCACAGAAGAACTGCCGTTTGAAGAAGTGCTATCGGTTGCTGGACTGGATGTGAGAAAATTTCCCGCTGCACAGCCCTACTTTGGGGCAAGCATGAAGACCGAAGATAAGTTTCAAGTAGTGGATGGCGTGGTGCCAGAGTCACCAGCGGCGGTAGCTGGGTTTGACAAAGGCGACATGATTGTCGCCGTCAATGGTGAATCGCTCATGGGCAAAACCTTGCAAGCGGCACTGGCAAAAGCAAAGCCCGACTCGGTTGTAAAAATTGCATTTTTCCGAGATGGCAAGCTCATGGAAAAAAGTGTGAAATTAGCGGCATCATTTATCTACGATGTGGCAAAGAAGCCCAATGCCAATGCACGCCAAAAAGCCATAGCAGAATCGTGGCTGAAGGTCAAGTGGGAAGAGTTTTGAGTCGGGTATGCGTAGCACTCACAAAACGTGCAGGTAGAGAGGATAGGCAATTGCCGTAAGTTGTTGCAATTAGGTTAGCGAGACTTTGAATTTTGTCAGTTTTTCAATGAAACCATGCTGAAGACGCTCTACATCAAAAATTTTGCACTCATCGATGAGCTGACGATTGAATTTGGAAGCGGTTTGAACATCATCACGGGTGAAACGGGTGCAGGGAAATCTATCCTGATTGGTGCGCTGGGTGTGGTGCTGGGCGAGCGTGCTAACCAAGAACTCATTCGTGCAGGAGCAGATAAAGCTATCATTGAAGCCGTCATTGATGCCACCAACAACGAGCGTGTGAAGAGCTTGCTGACCGAACATCAGCATGAATTTCGTGATGAGATGATTTTGCGCCGTGAGCTTTCCATCAAAGGACAATCTCGCTGTTTTATCAACGATTCGCCCGCCACACTTGCACTGCTCAAAGCCGCAGGCGAACTCTCAATAGATTTACACGGTCAGCATGAACATCAGTCTCTACTGCGTGTTGACACACACTTGCGTTTCTTAGATGAATACGGTGGCTTAGGCGGATTGCTGGAAGAATATCACACGCAGCTGGAAGCCTTGCGCCAGAGCAAGAAAAAGCTCGAATCCTTGCAGCAGCAAGAAAAAACTTTGCTGGAAAAAAAAGCCCTGCTGGAATTTCAAATTCGCGAAATTGATGCTATTGCACCAGAAGAAAATGAAGAAGAAGCGCTCATCACCGAGCAAAATGTTTTAGAAAATTCCGAGAAACTCTTCTCGGAGACAAGCCACATCCATGAAATACTCTACGGCGCAGATGACTCCGTGCACAACCGTTTGGTGCAAGTCAGAAACCTGCTGCAAGATTTAGCCCGAATCGATAAGAGTTTTTCAGAGCCTGCCGCCGATGCGCACTCCGCACAAGTCTTGGTCGATGAAATCACCAAATTTGTGCAAAGCTATAACTCTCGCTTAGAGTTCAATGCAGAACGGCTCGAAGAGGTGCGCGAGCGTCTGGTAGCACTGCAGATGCTCAAGCGCAAGTATGGCGAAGGCAATTCACTGCAAAAGGTGTTGAGCTATCGCAAAAAGATTGGTGAAGAACTTAGCGTTGCCACAAATTTCCACGAAGAAATTAGCAAAATTGAAAAGAGCGTCAAGCAAGCACGGGGCGCGCTATCGGAAATTGCCATACGCTTATCGCAAAAACGGCGAGAGGTCTCCAAGCGACTCAGCCGCACGGTCGTGGAAGAATTGGCAAAGCTGGGCATCGCAAATGCAAAGTTTGAAGTTGCCTTCAAGCATGAAGAGCATCCAGCGGGAGACATTTTCTATGAGGGCAAGCACTACACTGCATTATCCAATGGATTAGACCACATCGAGTTCAAACTCTCGACCAATTTAGGCGAAGAGCCTAAGCCACTTGTCAAAGTGGCTTCTGGTGGCGAAATCTCACGCGTGATGCTGGCGCTCAAAAGTGTGCTGGCAAAATCAGACCGCTTGCCAATTTTGGTCTTCGACGAAATCGATACAGGCATCAGCGGCAAAATCGCACAGACGGTAGGGCTTAGCATGAAAGAGCTTTCACGCTATCATCAAATCATTGCCATCACACATTTGCCGCAAATTGCTGCCTTAGCAGATGTGCATTTTCGCGTGCGTAAAGAATCAGACAACGGTCGCACCGTCTCGAGAGTAGAGCAGTTAAGCCATGAAGAACATCAATACGAAGTTGCCCGCTTGCTTTCGGGCGCAAGCGTAACAGAGGCTACACTAAAATCGGCGCAAGAACTCATTGCCGCAGGAAGAAATATCTCTGACTTGCCACTGGCAGGAAAACGGCACGATAGCAAAACGCTCTTGGCAGAATAAGCCGTGCTCACACAAGGGGCAAAGAGGCACTTTTCACGACAGCATAATGACGCATGGAGTAGAAAAATACCCGTTATATTACTCAAACAACCGTAGCCAAATCACACCATGAAAATTCTAACCTTTTTGCTGCTAATGACAATTGTCACTGAACTGCAGGCAGAAGCGCAAGAGCTTCAGTATCCTGTTACAAAAAAGGTCGACCAAGTCGATGATTACTTTGGTATCAAAGTTCCTGACCCCTATCGCTGGCTTGAAGATGATTACTCGGAGGAGACCAAGCGCTGGGTAGAAGAACAAAACAAAGTCACTTTTGCTTATCTGGAAAAAATTCCTTTCCGCAGTCAGCTTGGCGAGCGGTTAGAAGAGCTCTACAACTATCCGAAGTATTCTGCGCCGTCGCGCAAAGGCAAGTATTACTTCTTTTCAAAAAATGATGGACTGCAAAATCAAGCGGTGATTTATATCCAAGAACGCTTGGATGGCAAAGCCGAAGTATTCTTTGACCCAAACAAACTCTCAGCCGATGGCACCGTGCGTCTGGGCGTCAATGCACTCTCTAAGGGAGCAAAGTATTGGGCGTATGGCTTGTCGTCTGGCGGTTCAGATTGGCAAGAGATTTATGTCATGGATGTGGCAAGCAAAAAACAGTTATCCGATAGATTGCGCTGGGTCAAGGTCTCAAGCATAGCGTGGCAAGGCGGTGGATTTTATTACAGCCGCTATCCTGCGCCAACAGATACCAATCGCAAGCTCTCTGCAAAGAATGAAAATCATCAAGTCTTCTATCACAAAATCGGTGAGCCGCAAGAAAAAGATGAATTGGTCTATGAGGACAAGGAAAATCCCTTACGCTTTCACTTGGTGAGCACAACAGAGGATGAGCGTTTTTCCATTCTCTACATTTCTGACAGAGGTAAAGGCAAAGATGGAAATGCACTCTATGTGCGAGACCACAAAAAAGGTGATAAAACCTTCCGACCTATCGTAACAAGTTTCGACGATGACTTTTCAGTTGTGGATAACATTGAGGGCAGTTTGCTCATTGTAACCAACAAAAATGCGCCGAACCGTAAAGTAGTTTTGGTCAATCCTGATGCGCCCGATGAAAAAAATTGGAAGACCATCTTACCTGAAAAGCCAGAGCCGCTGGCAAGCATTACTTCGGCAGGCGGAAAACTGTTTGCCATCTATATGAAAGATGTGGCGCATCGCATCTATGTCTATGACCTGAACGGAAAATTTGAAAGAGAAGTCGAGTTGCCAACGCTCGGCACCGTAGCTGGATTTGAAGGCGAAAAAAGTGACAAGGAAGTTTTCTATACCTTTACGTCCTTCACTTTTCCGCCAACGATTTATCGGTATAATATCGCAAGCGGCAAGTCAGAAGTGTTTCGAAAACCGGAAGTAAAGTTCAATTCGGAAGACTATGAAACGAGGCAAGTCTTCTACGAAAGCAAAGATGGCACGCGTGTGCCGATGTTTATTGTGCATAAGAAGGGTCTCAAGCAAGATGGCAAGAATCCAACACTGCTCTATGGCTATGGGGGATTTAACATCAGTCTCAATCCGAATTTCAATCCGCTAAGAGTTGCCTGGCTGGAGCAAGGTGGCATTTATGCGGTGGCGAACTTACGTGGCGGTGGGGAGTATGGCGAAAAGTGGCATGAACAAGGCATGAAGCTAAAAAAACAAAATGTCTTTGATGATTTCATCGCCGCAGCTGAATACCTCATCCGAGAAAAATTCACCTCGCCAGAGCGATTAGCGATTCAAGGTGGTTCAAATGGCGGATTGCTGGTCGGTGCAGTCATCAATCAGCGCCCGGAGCTCTTTCGTGTGGCAGTGCCTGAAGTAGGCGTGATGGATATGCTGCGATTCCACAAATTTACGATTGGCTGGAACTGGATTGCCGACTACGGCTCGAGCGAAAATCCCGAAGAGTTCAAGGCGCTATATGCCTATTCGCCACTGCACAATATCAAGGAAGGGTTGCCGTATCCAGCAACGCTTATCACAACGGCAGACCACGACGACCGCGTGGTGCCAGCGCACAGCTTCAAGTATGCCGCCACATTGCAGGAAAAGTACAAGGGCAAAAATCCTATTCTGATTCGCATTGAAACCAAATCGGGTCATGGTGCGGTGAGCACCAAAAAAGCCCTTGAAGCGGCAACCGACATTTACGCCTTCATTTTTTATAACATGGGCATCACACCGAACTTTGAAACGAAAACGCAATAGAACTGGGCAAAGTGCTCATGCCGAAGCAAAAGCTGTAGAGCCTAAACATGAAACAGGGGAGGGCGGAGAGGGCGGGATTCGAACCCGCGAGGGCTGTTAACCCTACCCGCTTTCCAGGCGAGCGCACTAGACCAACTATGCGACCTCTCCAAATTGGGCATGCGGAATACTCACCGCAGTGTCATAGAAGAACGCAAAGATAATAACTTTCAACGCAAGTTGATACATCGCAATTACAATGAAACTCGTGCTAATTGGCAACGGTAACATGGGCAAAGCCATCATGGCACTTCTTGCTGAAACCAAACAGCATCACGTGCTTGCCGCGCTAAGCTCAAAAGATTCACTGCATAGCGAAATGCTCGCCGAGGCTGATGCCTTGATTGATTTTACCAATGCCGTAGCCTTTCTGCAAAATTTGCCCATCCTGCTCAAATCGCACAAACCAATCGTAGTCGGCACCACAGGCTGGTACGACGAGCTCGATACGGTAAGAAAGAAAGTGGAAGCAGCACAAGGCGCATTGCTCTACGCCGCAAATTTTTCGTTGGGCGTCAATCTCTTCTTACGATTAGCCAAAGTTGCTGCATCGCTCATCGCACCGTTCCCAGAGTTTGATGTCGCCATCACGGAAGTGCATCACACACGAAAAAAAGATGCACCGAGTGGCACTGCCCTAAAAGCCGCTGAACACATCTTATCGGCTTTGCCACGAAAGCGAACATGGCGAACCGCACTCTTGCATGAAGCACCACTGCAAAAAGACGAACTCCTCATTTCATCACTGCGCTTGGGAAGTGTATTTGGGCAGCACACCATTTGCATAGACTCACCAGCGGATGAATTGACCATCATGCACAGTGCGAAAAACCGCAGAGGCTTTGCTGAAGGTGCCGTACAAGCCGCAGAGTGGCTACAAGGAAAGCAAGGCATGTTCTCCTTCGATGATTTTCTGGCTGAAAAACTCGGACTTTGAAGCCTTGCAAAAAACTTGCATATCACATTGCCTTTTGCTTATACTTATGTCATGACACAACTTGAGCCAACATATTTCGCCACTCACTATTGGCGATACCCCACCTGGCAAGGCTACGCTTGGCGTAGCTAATAGACGGCTACTTCAGCCACACCGACTTCTTTGAGTTTTCCAACAACCAACATATAGCAAATAATCCCAGAAAGGAGCATAATATGCTTGTCGTCATGAGTTGTAATGCAACACAAGAGCAAATCGACGCTGTGTGTGAGCGCATTCGTTCAATGGGCTTTACGCCGCACCCGATTGCAAGTGACGTGCGCACCGCCATTGGCATCACGGGCAATAAAGGACCGATTGACCGCGAGATTTTCATGAGCATGAGCGGCGTTATCGATGCAGTGCGTATCACGAAGCCGTTTAAGCTGGTAAGCCGCGAAGTAAAGCCGCAAAACAGCGTGGTGCAAGTGGGTGATGTAAAAATTGGTACTGACGAACTGCAAATTATGGCAGGACCGTGTTCAGTGGAAAGTGAGGAGCAAATTTCTGAAATAGCGGCACTGCTAAAACAAACTGGCGTCAAAATTATGCGCGGCGGTGCCTTTAAGCCGCGAACCTCACCATATGCGTTTCAAGGCTTGAAGCATGATGGCTTAAAACTGCTCAAAGATGCAGCAGAAAAATACGGGCTACTGGTGGTAACCGAAGTCAAAGATACCGAGAATCTGCCCGCAGTCGCCGAGCATACCGACATTTTGCAGATTGGCGCACGCAACATGCAAAACTTCTCACTGCTGGAAGCCGTTGCAAAGTATCGGCATCCAGTTCTGCTCAAACGCGGGCTTGCGGCAACGATTGAAGAGTTTTTGATGGCAGCGGAATACATTTACACCAACGGAAATCCAAATGTCATTCTCTGCGAGCGTGGCATTCGCACCTTTGAGACCTACACACGCAACACGCTTGACCTTTCTGCCGTGCCCGTCATCAAAGCGCTTTCGCATTTGCCAATTATTGCAGACCCATCGCATGGGACAGGCTTTTGGGAATATGTGCCCGCAATGGCAAAAGCGGCTGTTGCCTGCGGTGCAGATGGCGTGATGATTGAAGTGCATCCAAACCCTGAATGCGCACTCTCCGATGGACCGCAATCGCTCAAACCAAAGCGGTTCGTAGAATTGCTCAAAGCGCTGGTGCCACTGGCGCATGCTGTGGGAAGAAAACTGAGCGTGCATCTGGACGAGATAGAGACTCTGACCTCAAACGAACTGCAACTGTCCGATGATAGAAATTGTCAATCTGAAAAAATCCTTTCGTGATAAGAAAGTCTTGCAGGGCGTCTCGCTCGAGATTGCCGCTGGAGAAACCATGACCATTATTGGCAGAAGTGGATGCGGCAAGTCGGTCTTGCTTAAGCACATCGTGGGCTTGCTGATGCCCGATGAGGGATATGTGCGCGTAGATGGAAAAATCATTTCGCAGCTAAGCAAAAGCGAATTGTATAAGTTGCGACTGCGCTTTGGCTTTCTCTTTCAAGGGGCGGCGCTCTTCGACTCCATGACGGTCGGTGAAAATGTCGGCATTGCCCTGCGCGAAAACACCGATTTGTCGGAAAAAGAAATTCGCAAAATCGTTGCAGAAAAATTAGAGATGGTGGGCTTGCCGCATATTGAGCATCTCAAACCTTCTGAACTATCGGGTGGGATGCGTAAGCGTGTCGGACTGGCGCGGGCACTTGCCACAAACCCTGAATACATTTTCTATGACGAGCCCACCACAGGCTTAGACCCAATTATGTCCGACTCTATTGATACGCTCATTCAAACGCTATCGAAAACATTGCGCGTAACATCTGTGGTAGTTACGCACGATATGCAAAGCGTCTATAAAGTCGCAGACCGCGTAGCCATGATGCATGATGGAAAAATCTATTTTCTTGGCACACCAGATGATTTGGCTAAAACCAAAGACCCCGTGATTCGCAACTTCGTCGACCGCAACTCCTACCACGATGTCGAAATCGAGGATGAATTGGAACGGCTAAACAAAAAGCAGGGATAGTAACCAGCCGCTTTTAGCAAAAGCCGCTTACAATGCTATCACGCAAAAAGGGACAGCCACGGCTCTTGAAGATTTATGCACTTTGCACGTAACTTGATTGCCACATGCTAAAAGTCTGGAGAAGAGGTAAAGGAGAAGAGAATATCGCAAGCGACCCCGAAGCGCCGAGAACAAAACAATATCAGTGTGGCACAGGTAAGATTTCAATCAAAGAAAAGACATGTGGCATATACTAAACTTTGCTGTTTTCTCTGTTTTCGTCGTTCCGCTAGCCCATGCTAGCTTTAGAGTGCCTGCAGATACCTTAGACAAGCGTACCATCAAAGACTCCCTCTACATCTATGAGGTTGAGGATAAATTTGAAGGACCTGATAAAGTGCTACATGCTGAACCACTCTTTATTGATTTGATTCGCGACTTGGGCGCACGCCAAGGTGAAGCAGAATGGAATGTGGGTTTCGGTCTAACTGATAGACTCGACTATGACGAATACTTTATGCTGATTGAATATGAATTTGCGCCGATGTATCACTTAGGAATAGAATTTGAATTGCCCATAACCATATATTCCGCACGCAGTAGTGATGGGCTGGTTCCCTCAAATCGGATTGAATCGCTCAAGGCGGCGGTGCAATGGAGCTTTTTCGTCTCTGAAGCCATCTCAACATCTATGGCATTAGGCTACATCCATGAGTTGGAACTAAGCAATTTAGACGTGATAAGCCGAGCGCCTCTCTTCAAAGGCAATCTGTATAACCCTTTTTTCATTGCAGCAAAGCGTTGGGGCTACAATTTTCACACCATGATTTACACAGGGTTGAGAATTGAACATACATTTTTCAGGGCAACACCACTTTTTTTCGAGTATGAATGGCATACAAACCTGCACTACATGATTCGTGGCACACGCAATTTTATTGGTGTCGAGATTGCCAAGTACTTCTCTGCAGAAGAGACTCGAGTTACCCTGCGACCGCAGATGCGTTTGGGCATTGCTGATAATGTGCTCATTGGTATTGTGTTTAATGTCCCGCTTCGCCGCGATACAGAGCGCTTTGGTGTATTTTTCAGGATAATTTATGAGCCACCGCATTTGTAAGCGAAAGCAAAGTACCATCTCGCAAACAGCACCGAGTGCACGTTCGTGGAGCTGGAGCATACAAGATTCAAAAGCAAACTGTATCTTGCTCTTCGATGAGCGATGTGCAATAAAATCCGACTACAGCGATGCAAAAAGTTCTGACTGCGCAAGAAATGCGAGACATTGACTACGAAGCCGTGGTCAAACTCCGCATCAGTGAAAAGCAGCTCATGGAGCTGGCAGGCAAAGAGTCTTGCAACATTCTCAAAGAGAAGTTTGGCAATTTGGCTGGCAAATCCTTTTTAGTGCTCGGTGGCAAAGGCAATAACGGTGGCGATGGAATTGTACTTGCGCGTCATCTCATCAATGCAGGTGCAAAAGTCGACCTAGTCTATCTCTGTCCGACTTCGCTACTCAAACAAGAAGGGGCAGCGACACTAAAAATCCTTTCGCAGTATGTCAGCTACACCGATAGGCTGCGAGCTGTAGAAGCCGATGAGATGATTCCCGCTTTTGTCATTGAAACGCAGTATGATTTCATCGTCGATGCAATTTTAGGCACGGGTTACAGGCGATCTAGTCATCCCAAGGGTATCAAGCGGCGTGAAGAGAATAACCCCTTTCTGCCCAGAATCTCTGAAGAAATGCGGACTGAAGCGGCACCCTCACCAGTAGAGTTGCAGCAAGAGCTACGACCAGCGCTATCATCCATCATTCGCGAAGCCATTTTGCTCATCAATCACAAGCGTGCCACCGAAGGCTCAACCGTCATTGCACTGGATATTCCCACAGGCATTGATGGCACCACAGGCGAAGCAGATGAAATGGCTGTCGAGGCAGATATGACCATTGCGCTGGGCTTTTTGAAAACTGGATTTTTCTTTGGTAAAGGAAGAGCATGCACGGGAGAAATTGTGGTTGCCGATATTTCCATTCCAACATTTCTGACCAATGAAACGCATTGCTCGCTGGTCGATGAAGAATTTGTAGGAATGAATCTGCCAAAGCGAGTACCAGAGAGTGCAAAGCACGAAAATGGCAAAGTGCTCATCATCGCAGGTTCGCAGTCGGAAGAAAGCTCAATGATGGGTGCCGCCCTGATGGCAATTCGTGCCGCAATCAAAATGGGGGCAGGCTATGTCTGTGCCGCAGTGCCAAGTTCTGCCTTCAATACCGTGCATTTGGCGGCGCCAGAGTGCGTGCTCATCGCACAAAACGAAAAACAAATCTATGAACGAGCACGCTGGGCAGATGCCATTTTGATGGGCTGCGGTCTGGGTAGAACCCCAGAACGGCAAGCCTTCATTGCACGCCTGCTCACATCTGCAGAATTCCAAGAAAAGAAGTTAGTGATCGATGCCGATGCGCTCTATGCCATCGCTGAATTAGGCTTGCTGGAACAATTAAAACTCCCAAATGCCATTCTTACCCCGCACCTTGGAGAATTTGAACGGCTCGTGGGCATAGATGCCGAAGAAATTCGTGCCGATAAACTTTTCTTTACAAAAGAGTTCGTCAAACACTACTCAATAGGACTCTTGCTGAAAGGCGCACCGACGCTAATTACAGCAAATGGCAAGCTGTATCTGAATGACTCGGGCACAGCGGCGCTGGCAACCGCAGGCACAGGTGATGTACTTGCTGGAATGATAGTCTCGCTGGCTGCGCAAGGGCTAACTATTGATGTGGCTGCTGCCTGTGCGGCTTACTTGCATGGCGAAGCAGGCAAAACCGCCGAAGAGGAAGTCGGCATGGTATCTGCAACCGACGTGCTGCGCGCACTCTAAAAAACATGTAAGGATAGAAAAATTTTGAAAACACTTCTGAATCAAGCTACTCGACAATGCTAAAACGCACAACATCTTCGCCAAAAACAAAAAAGAAATCATCCACTAAATCAAAATCTCAAACAGGCAAAACGCAACACACAGACAAAAAAGAGCAGTCAGACCTGACAGGCTTCAAGCAATACCTAAAAACAGTTCAGCCTCAAACGTTGGGAGAAAAGTTCGAGCGACTTTACCAAATTGTCGAAATGCTCCGAACGGAATGTCCGTGGGATAGAGCGCAAACGCCTGACTCCTTAGTGCATTTGACACTCGAGGAAGTCTATGAAATGATTCATGCTATTGACACAAAAGATGACCAAGAACTTAGGAAAGAATTAGGCGATTTAATCCTGCACCTATGCTTTCAAGCGGTGCTGGCAAAGGAACGCCATGCCTTTGACATGGCAGATGTCTTAGATGCCATCGTAGAAAAATTGATTTTCCGACATCCGCATGTATTTGGTTCAGAGCATGCCGAAACAGCGCATGATGTTTCGAAGAATTGGGAAAAGCTCAAGATGAAAGAGGGACGAAAGTCGATCTTGGAAGGCGTCCCGAAATCAATGCCAGAGCTGTTGCGAGCGTATCGTGTGCAAGAGAAAGCCTCAAGCGTGGGCTTCGATTGGCAACATCATGACGAGGTGATAAAAAAACTTCAAGAAGAAATTCAGGAACTGCATGCGGCAACAAGCGCAGAAGAAAAAGAAGAAGAACTCGGCGATATTTTCTTCTCGCTTGTCAATTACAGCCGATTCATCAAAGTCAATCCTGAAGATGCTCTGCGAAAGACCACCGAAAAATTCATACAACGATTTCGTTTTGTGGAAGAACAAGTGCTCAAGCAAGGCAAAACATGGAGTGAATGCTCACTTGCAGAACTCGATGAATTTTGGAACGCTGCAAAAGCACAGGAAAAATCCGCCGTGCGTGCGGTATCATGAATTTCTCCAATCCATTTAATTTCTTTTAGATATGACCAAATGCCTCTCGCAAAAAAGCCTGATGCTGCTCATGGTGTTAGCCGCCTGCACAAGCTCAGTGGAACTGACCGAAGCTGAAAAAGCAAAGTTTGACGCTCGTCTTCAACCCTTGATTTCAGGACAAGCTGAAATTGTCGAGTCAGATTATGATGTAGCAACGAGCAAAGACGGCAAGAAAATTTATGGCATCATTATACGCGGCTCATCAGCAGATGACATTCGCAAATTGGGAATTGAGGTTAATAGTGCACTTGGAGAGATTATCACAGCACGCTGCACAATTGAAGAGATGAAGAAAATTGCGAAATTGCCTTCTGTAAAAGCCATAGAAGCACCGCAAAAAGCACAACTGTATCAGTAAGCTCAAAACCATAACAGACAAAATGAAAGTGCGGCGATTTGCATGCGCGTGGTTGCTGTCTTGGATATGCATATCCACACCACTCTTGGCACAAAAACCTTCTGCGACACTTTTGCAATTAGAGCACAAAAAACTTCATCCAGCGTTTCAAGACTTGCTGCACCGCTGGCGTACAGCAGGCAATCAAAATGACCGATTCTTTGAGACACTCTCTATACCGGGATGCGAGGCAACACTCGTTGATGGACGTGTGCACGCCGTGGTATGGACAAAACACGCTGATGCCCTGCTTGCCAAAGGTCTGCATATCAACTCGAATTTCGGCAAATTCGTAACGCTCATGGCGACGCCAAAAGACCTGCAGACGCTGGCGATGATGCCCGAAGTAGAGTATGTAGATATGGTGCTAACAAGTGAAATTACCGATGATGTCAGCATGGCTGAAATCGGAGCAAATCTGCTGCAGAGCGGTTTTTTGGCTGGACAGCGTTACACAGGACGTGGCGCTATTGTCTTGATTATTGATTCAGGCATTGATTGGCGACACTTAGATTTTCGTGACCCAACTGATACGACTCGCACACGCATTCTCTCAATTTGGGACCAGACGCTCACGGCACAAGCTGGAGAAACCCCACCGGCAGGCTTTAACTACGGAGTAGAATACACTCAAGCGCAAATCAATGCCGCACTGGCAGGCGGCACGCCACTGCGTACCACTGACCAAAACGGACATGGCACGCACGTCACAGGAATTGCTGCAGGTAATGGTCTATCGTATGCCGCCAGTAGAGGTAATCTTGCTGAACGGCGTTTTACAGGCGTCGCCCCTGAAGCGGACATTATTGTCGTGCGTGCTGGCGTCGGACGGGAAATTCGCGGGACATGGATTGATGGCTTGCAGTATGCGCAAAATCGAGCCAATGCTTTGGGGCGACCAATTGTCATCAATATGAGCTTCGGAACAACCCTCGGACCTCACGATGGCACCGATGCGGGCTCTCTTGCTATTGATGCGCTAAGCAATACACCGGGCAGAATATGTGTGCCAGCGGCAGGCAATAGTGGCGCAGATTCACTGCACATTGCAGGCACGATTGCCACCGGTGGTTCAGTGACTATTGAGTTTCAAGTGCAACGAACGTCGCAGGCGTTTACGCCAGGGGCTTCAAATGATGGATTTGAATTCGAGCTATGGTTCAATAACAACGCCACTGCAACAGCGGTGCTCACTGCACCAAACGGCAGTGCAATTTTTACAGCAAATGATGGACAAAGCGGCACAGCGTCAGACAACACACAAGGCACCGTGTCATTTGCAAATAGCGTATTTGCAGGCAACAATCACCGACGCATCAGTTTCAGCGTGCGTGATGTGGATACCACGCTGCCACCAACTGCAGGTATCTGGCGATTAACTATCACGAATCCTAATCAGCCAGTTGTCTTTGACGGATACCGAAACACTTTGGGCAATGCCTATACAGTTCGTGTCGTTGGTGGCAACAATCAGCAGACAGTCGGAGGGACTTTGAACAGCGCACGACGCGCGATAACGGCTGGCAGTTATGTAACACGCTGGTTTTGGCAAGCCGCTAATGGTCAAACCTTTGGCTTAGTTGCCGCAGACCGCACTGGTGATATTTCTACCTTCAGTAGCCTCGGTCCTACGCGAGATGGGCGCATCAAGCCAGAGCTTGCGGCACCGGGACAAATGATTATTGCGGCGCTCTCAAGCAATGCAACAAATCCTAATCCTCCAGCTGCATCGAGCATCGTCGTTGGCGGTCGACATCAAGTCTTGAATGGCACCAGTATGGCGGCTCCACATGTTTCAGGAACAATTGCTTTGATGCTATCGCTTAACCCGAACTTGACATGGGAACAAGCACGCAACCTGCTGCAACAAACAGCTAATTCAGATGCCTTCACCGGTAGCACACCCAACAACACTTGGGGAGCCGGAAAGTTAGATGCACTGGAAGCAGTTGCACGCACGCAGCAAAGTCAGGCAACAGTGCGACAAACCACACTTATCTATGACCAAAATACAGTAGGGTTTGCATTCGGGCTGCGTGATACACGCCGTTTCGCCGTACGATTTACGCCGACGGTATCAGGTCGCATCACAGGGGCGTTCGTTCGATTAGTGCCAGCTGGAGGCAGTTCGCCTGTAACGGGTGCAGGACCGCTCAACCTTGAGATTTTTAGCAACAATGCTGGCTTGCCCGGAGCGCGGTTAGGAAATGTCGTTACGCAAAGCTTTGCACAGCTTAGCGGCGGCAATGGGTATCTCGATCTTCAAGCCGCACGTGTCGATGTGGTAGCTGGCACAGATTATCACCTTGTGCTCTCACTGGCTAATCCGACTTCAACGGACACGCTGCTCATTGCAGGCGATAACGGTTCAGCACCAACTAATCGCTCATCGGTGTTTCAGAATGGGCAGTGGGCAAATTTCGACGGAGTAAACTCCCCGCTGACAGGCGCGGCACGTGCTTCAAACCTGATTATTCGCCCCGTTATCACAACCGTAACGGGTATTTCATCGGTAGAGCGTGAGGCATATCTGCCACCACTGCAATATGAACTATCGCAAAACTATCCCAATCCCTTCAATCCAGAAACCACCATCCGCTTCAGTATCGCTCGTCGTGAAGATGTGCAGTTAGAAGTCTTTGACGTGTTGGGACGAAAAGTCGCAACGCTGGTCAATGAGCAATTGGCGCCGGGCAGCTATGTGGCACGCTTCAATGCGGCAACGCTTTCCAGTGGTATCTATTTCTATCGTTTGCGAGCAGGCACATTCAGCCAATCAAAAAAGATGATGCTCATCAAGTAGAAAGCGATGAAGACGTGCGTGCGATATTGAGGCAAGAGAGTGTGGCAAGCATCCGTCATGGGCATGCTACGCAGTGGCAATTACTGGTCGGTATTGCTACTTTCTAAGTTGAAAATGTGGCGAATAAGGTTGAGTTTGCTTTGAATAGTTTGTGCGTTATCAATTGGTGATTTAAGCGTGCTAATGGGGAAATGCAGAAGTTTCTTAATAATGCGGTCGGCAAGTTGCTCCATCATGGCGTATTGCTCTGGCGAGACTTTTGAACGCATGCGCTCCAATTCTTGCTGCTTAACAGCTTCAAACTTAGCCTGTAAATCACGTATAGTGGGTGCAACTTGCAGGGTATTGTGCCACTGCTCAAATGCAATTAGCTCCTCTTCTACAATGCGTGCCACTTTTGGCAATTCTTTGCGACGAGCTTCGAGATTTTTTTCCGTGATGAGCTTAAGGTCATCAATATCTTTAAGGAAAACATTGTATAGAGAGCTTGCAGCTGGGTCGATGTTGCGTGGCACGCCCAAATCCAAGATGAGCATCGGTTCGCGGCGGCGCTTTTGCATAGCCAGTTCAATGCTATGTGCCGAGACAATTTCGCCAGCCGATGAGACGGCGGAAATGATAATGTCAAATTCGTGCAGACGCTCTCGGAAGTAGTCGAAAGTGATGATGTTGCTGGTGCCAATTTCGCGAGCTAAGGCTTCGGCATGTTCAGGCGTGCGATTGGTAATCGTAATGCGTGTGGCATTTTTTTCACGCAGGTGCATGGCTGCCAGTTCAGCAGTCTCCCCAGCACCGATGAGCAGAATGTGTTTGGATGAAAGGTCGGAGAAAATTTTTCGGGCAAGTTCTACGGCGGCGTAGCTAACAGAGATGGCGCCGTCGGTGAGTTTGGTCTCCGTCCTGACGCGTTTTGCCACGCTAAATGCGGCGTGGCAAAGTTTATTCAAAATCGTGCCCGTAGCTTTCTCTTCTGCGGCGAGGCGATAAGCCTCTTTTACTTGCCCTAAAATTTGCGCCTCGCCTAAAATCATGGAATCCGCACTGCAGGCAACCTCAAAAAAATGCTTGACCGCACCGCATGCCCACAGCGAAAAAAAGTGCTCACGCTGCACAACCTTGCGCGCATCTTTGTGCTCAATCAGAAGGTCTTTAAGATGTGCGGGCTCAATTTCTTCAAGTGCAGGCACAGCATAGAGTTCCGTGCGATTGCAGGTAGAGAGCAGAAGCGCTTCAGAAAGTAGGCGTCCATCGCACACGGTGCGCAGAAACTTACGAGTGTCATGGTCTGTGAAAGCAAGCCGCTCTCGCAATTCAATCGGTGCCGTGTGATGGTTAATCCCGACAGCAATAAGATTCATGGACGGAGGAGACTGCAACGTCGCCATACTGCCTTGACGTTTAATTAAGACTGTGAAAGCGCGGTGAGAACAAGTTCAGCACCGTCATAGAAAGAAACGAAAACAAGAAGCCGAGCGTGAGCAAGACAGCCATACGCTGACCTTGCCAGCCCAAGCGTTCCCTTAAAAGTAGGCTTATTCCGTAAATCAACCAAACCATGATAAGTCCGATAAGTTTTGCATCGGTAAAATGAAACCGTCCTTGCGAACTTGGAATCCACAGCACCCCAGCAATGAACGCAAAACTGAGAAAGATAAATCCAAATCGCACCGCATGTAGACTCATTTTTTCGAGCGTCTCCAAATTGGGCAATCGGTCAAAGAGTGTTCCAAAACGGTTCGCTTGAATTTGACGAAGAAGCACCATGTAGAGCGAGCTATAGACGCCAGCAATAGCAACCGCACTATATCCCAAAATCGCCGTGATGATGTGCAAAGAAAGAAGCGGGCTGCTTACGCTGAGTGCAGCTGGCGACGCAGAAAAGAGAAAGAGTGATGAAATGCTCTGAAAAGTCAGCGCCGCAAGAAGCATAAAACTGCCCGTGCTACTCTCGCCCGTGCTCAGCTCAATGAAGAGATAGACAACAACCAAAGTAAAAGCAATGGTGGTCATGAGCTGGTAGACATTAGCAATCGGTAGCGAGCCGTAAAAAAACGTCAGTAACCCTAAATACATGAAATGGATGACACTAACTGCAGCCAGAGCATAGCGCTTTGCACGCAGTAGGGCGAAATCATTTTTGAAAAACTCGGTGATGTAAAGCACAAAAGCAACAAGGTAGAGCAATGGCAAGCAAAAGTTTATGATAACAATGCTCTCGAACATGATGGCAACTTACACGGTGAATAAATTTCCCTAAGCAAATAAACTGACAAGTTTGAAAAAATGCTGCTACAAGCCGGGTGATGGCTCAATGGAAATCCTAAGCCTTACCTTTGGTGAATGATTTTCTGAAAGATAAGCGCACAGCCAATAGGTGCCAGCCTGTAAGGCTCCGCCTGTCTTGGGACTGCGTGGCACAAAAGCAAACGGGTATGTCTGCCGCTGATTAGTGGCAAGTCTGAAAATACCAGCAGAAAGCTGACTGGCTACAGAAAGAGCAGAGACCACCTCACCATTTTCTAACTGAATTTCCAAAGCAAGCTGCTGCCGATTGAGAAAGAAAAAGGTGCGTTCAATGGTGGAATTGTTCCAAACCTCAAATTTGCCTTTGAGCGTATCGCCGACATAAAATTTGATGCGAGGCAAACGCAGCGTAAAGACAATGCCATTTGCCGACACACTGGCTTCTGGTTCAGAAAGAGTAGATGGCGGTTCGCTGGGACGCTGACAGCCTACGAGACACAGGAGTAGTAGACCAATAAGAACAAAAGATTTCATCGTGATAGCAAGCTCATGAGTTAAACAAAGTAGAACCATTCAGGGTGCCAAATTGACACCAAAATGTGCAAAGCCTTGAAGTGTGGCCAAAACCGTCTCATGCCGCCCACGGGAACGGACATGAGGCTGTGCAAGTTTGCAAAGTCTAATCTAACTATTAAAACCGTGTGAATTAGAATATCTCTACTCAAAGCGCTATCTTTGCGCCCGAGTTAGAATGTCATTCAGAAGCAAATCATAAAAATACAAACCGTCGCAAATAAAAAGATATGTCGAAAATACGCCGAGACGATATTCGTAACATCGCCATTATTGCCCATGTTGACCATGGAAAGACAACGCTGGTCGATGCCATTCTCAAACAGACTGGCACATTTCGTGAAAATCAGAAAGTCGAAGAACGCATTCTCGATAGCAACCCGCAAGAGCGTGAGCGCGGCATTACGATTTTTGCCAAAAATGCCGGCTACTTTTACAAAAATCACAAAGTCAACATTGTCGATACCCCCGGTCATGCGGATTTCGGCGGTGAAGTAGAGCGAATCCTAAAGATGGTCGATGGGGCACTTTTGCTTGTCGATGCTCTTGAAGGACCGATGCCGCAAACCAAATTTGTGTTGCGCCGTGCGCTGGAAGCAGGCTTGAAAATTCTGGTGGTTATCAACAAAATTGACCGCCCCAATGCACGTCCCATGCAGGTCATTGATGAGGTACTGGATTTGTTCATCCACTTGGGCGCAAATGATGAGCAAATTGACTTTCCTTACATTTTTGCTTCGGGCAAAGATGGCTACGCAAAGTATCGCCTTGAAGATGAAAGCAGAGACATTACGCCACTTTTGGATATGATTTTGGAAAAAATCCCTGCACCTGAAGTCGACCCTGATTCTCCGTTCCAGATGCTCATCAACTCATTGGATTACAGCGATTACTTAGGCAAAATCGTCATTGGCAAAATTGCGTCGGGCAAAGTCAGAGTCGGCGACCAGCTCGTGGCGCTGGATGGAAAAGGAAAAGTGGTCAAAGGCAAAGTAGCGAAGATTTTCCTGTTTGAAAAGTTAGGTAAAACCGAGGTGCAAGAAGCAATTGCTGGCGATATTGCCGCCATCACAGGCTTTGAGGAGGCAACCATTGGCGAGACGCTCACCGACCCAGAACATTTGGTGCCGATGGAACCCTTCACCATTACAGAGCCAACGGTCTCAATGTTTTTCTCAGTCAATGATTCGCCGTTTGCCGGTAAAGAAGGCAAGTTTGTAACCAGTCGGAATTTGCGTGAGCGGCTCTATAAGGAAGTTATCACGAACGTGGCTATGCGTGTAGAAGACACCGAAAGTGCAGACACGTTCAAAGTATCGGGCAGAGGCGAGTTGCACTTGTCCGTGCTCATTGAAACCATGCGGCGCGAAGGATATGAACTTCAGGTCTCACGCCCAGAAGTGATTTTGAAGAAAGATGAAAACGGACGATTGCTTGAGCCCTACGAGAGCGTAACGATTGATGTGCCGCAAGAGTATGTCGGCGTGGTGATTGAAAAAATGGGAAAGCGCAAAGGTGATATGAAAAATATGACCACGCTCGAGGGCGGAATGACACGCTTAGAGTTTGAAATCCCAACGCGGGGTCTATTGGGTTTCACAACGGAATTTACGATGGATACAAAAGGCGAGGGTATTATGACGCATGTCTTCAAGAGCTATGAACCATACAAAGGTGAAATCAATGCACGCACTTCGGGCGCACTGATTGCTGCCGAGCAAGGTGAAGCCGTGCCCTACGCACTGGCGCAATTGGATGATAGAGGCGTCTTCTTCATTGAACCGGGAACACCAGTCTATGCAGGCATGATTGTCGGCGAATCCGCACGCGATTTTGACATGGTGGTCAATGTCTGTAAAACAAAGAAGCTCACCAACATGCGTGCGTCTGGCTCTGACGAGGCTCTCAAAATTACACCACCACGCAAACTCTCGCTCGAGCAAGCCATGGAGTTTATCAACGATGATGAGCTCATAGAAGTAACACCAAAATCCATACGCTTGCGCAAGAAGATTCTTGATGAAAATGTCCGTGCTCGTGAAGCTAAACGCAAAAAACAAGCCAGCGAAGCTCTTGCATAAAATCGCCTTACAGGTCGCAAAGAAGCAAAAGGGGGAACTTGCAAAAGAAAATTTAAGCGACGGCAGAGACCTTTTGAGTATTCACAGAGGTGTGGCTTATCTGACTAACATCATCTTGCGCGTCTCGGAATAAGAGCCAGCTTGCAAGCGATAGAAGTAAAGCCCAGTAGGTAAACCCGTAGCATTAAACGAAACTTCGTAACGACCAGCGGCTTGACGCACATTGACCAGCACGGCAACCTCTCGACCAAGCATATCAAAAACTTTTAGGCTCACTTGCTCTGTGCTGGGTAATGAATATCGGATGAGTGTGCTGGGGTTAAAGGGATTCGGATAATTTTGCTCCAGCGTGAATGTGGTGGGTTTTTCTCCGCCAAGCTCACGCACAGCAAGCGGCGTGAAAGTAGAGTAAGACACAGACATGCCACTGGCTACACCGGGAATACTAATAGGCAGGACAGGAGCATCTTCAATAACGGCAAGAGCAGTTGCATTGGCATCAAGAAAAGTATATACCGCTGATGTAGAAGGCGGTAGCGGAAGCCCAACTACACTACCCACAACAGTCGAGCGCAGACGCAAAACCTGAACCCCAGCTGGATTAGCAGGCGTGATTAAAGTGCCCCACCCGTCTACAGTGTAGGTGTAGTTTACATTTGTAACCAGCGGACCAGAACCGGGAACTTGTACAGAGTTTTGCGAGCTACCGCTCCATGTACTGGTGCTGGTCAGTGGGAACCGAAGGGTGGGAATTGGCGGGGTGTTGGTGAACGTGGTGGCAAGGAAAGCATTCGTCCGAGCAAGCACCGAGCCTACCGAAATGTTTTGAAGCTCGCTGTCGCTCAAGTTTGCAAATAACACTACAGCCGTATCGCTCCCCACGAATCCCGTGCGAACCACTAAATTTGCGCCGGGTACGGTTACTCCAGAAATCGAAGAAGGGGCAAGGTAGCGCAGGTCAGCTGGTGGAGTGCTAACAAATACTCGTCCGCCAGCACGCAAGTCCCAAGTTTGGTTAGCCCCGGATCGATTGATGAGTGCGCGAATGCCTGCAGTATCTGTTCGGCTCTCGAAGGTCTGCAAAGTCCTCGACTGCCCGATAATGCTGGTGCCCGGAGGAAAAGCGGCTGCGCGCGTAATCGTAATTTGCCCGAAGGATGGCAAGGAAAGCAGCATGAAAAATACGGAAAGAGAGGCGTAGAAATGCTGCATCATGACCAGAAAAGATATTGCAGTTCAGAGAAAAAACTGCCCGGACAACGCAGAAAGTGTGCTTAAACATCAAATTTTAACACGTTAAGTGCTCAATACAGAGTTGGATGTTTAGACAAACTTTCTGAAATTATCATCAAGAATCAATATACTAACAAAGCTGTCAAAAAGAGTCTGCATAAACGCATCATGAGACAGTGAGCCGAAACGAATTTTCTGCAGTGGCACCGAGTGAGCAGCGCAGGCTTTCAGCGATTATGTTCACAGATATGGTAGGCTATAGTGCGCTGACACAAAAAAATGAGAAGCTCGCCTTAGAACTTCTTGAAGAACATCGTCGCATTCTACGCCCGCTCTTTACGCAAAACAACGGTACTGAAATTAAAACGATTGGGGATGCTTTCCTTGTGGCATTTGACAATGCGCTTGATGCTGTGAACTGTGCCCTTAGCATTCAAAGAGCCTTGCTCGAGTATAATGCCGCCTCTCCAGAAACTGTTCAGATTAAAGTGCGCATTGGGATTCATCTGGGCGATGTGGTGCATCGCAGTGGCGATGTCTATGGTGACGGCGTCAATATCGCAGCAAGAATCCATACCATTGCAGACCCAAACGGAATTGCCATTTCTGAAGATGTGTGCCGGCAAGTTATCAATAAAGTCGACGCACGGTTCATCAAGTTAGGTAAAGGCGACCTCAAAAACATTGCAACGGGCATTGCAATTTATAAAGTCGAACCAAAGCATGATGGCGACCTCAGCGCGCTGTGGGCGCAGGCGAAATTCTATGCACGTCAGCGCAAAGTGCAGTATATCTTTCTGCTGAGTATCATCAGTGTGGTCGTTCTTAGTTTAGTAACTTCAAAGGCATTACAGGGCAAAAGTGAAAAGCGCGAGCTACTGGTTGTGGTAGCCGATTTTGTCAATGAAACAGGGGAAGGGCGCTTAGAGAAGCAACTTGGAACGCTGCTGCGCTCGGAGTTAGACAATTCTTTTGACTTGGAAGTGATGACCGAAGCAAAAATGCAGAGTGAAATCAAAAAACTTGGCAAAGAAAAGCCAAAGCGCATCAATGAAGAGCTGGCTATGGAGATTTCAGGCATAACAAAAGTAGATGTAATTGTCACTGGCTTGATTAAAAGATTTGGTAGTACCTATACAATCGACCTAAAGGCTATTGACCCAGTACGCCAGCGCTATCTGGTAACAGCTGTGGAGACCACTGACCACAGGGACGATATTCCAGCAACCTTGCGCAAAGCCGCAGCAAAAATCCGAGATAAACTTGAAAGCGAAAGTGATAGACTGCGCAAGTGATACTTGTCACAAAAACCACCAAGATACTTGACAAGCACAGGGGCTTTTCCTAAATTTAGGTCTATCCTACAAAGTAAGGTGTAGTGTAAAGTGTAAGTAAAAATAAGTAAAAACAGAGCACTTTATCGAGACAAGTTTCTATAACATGCTGCTTTGCAGCAGGAACGGAGCAACAGCGCAAAACTACGCATGCGCTAATTTTCCATAACCAAAACAGACGCAACCATCGGGAAAACTGCTACAGCTCTCTTGACTCAATTTGTGAGTGAAGTGAAGCGCAAAACGCTTATAGTCTAACAGTTTTTTCAACATAAACCGAAGGTAAAAATGCGTAATCCAATCAGAGAACTTGTCTCAGACGACGCCTTTATCAAGCTGCGCCAAAATCGCCTAATTGACGAAAAGCAACTGCGCGATTACCATATTCGCCAGCTCTTCAAAGCCGCACGCGAGCAAAAACTCTCTGCAGCAGATGCTATCGAGTATGTGCAGAAGGAATATCCATACCTGCAGTTTGATACTATTCGCAAAATCGTCTACAAAAAGTGAACCAATGCACCGTCATCACCCATGCTCACAAGAACGGCTGTCCCTAAGACGGCAATCCGCCGAAGGAAATCAGACCAGCAATGGTGGCTTTACACACAGGCAGATGCAGAGACAGCATCATATAGCGTCTGCTGATGCACTGTCAAAACAAGGGAGAAACATCTCTGAAAACAGTGCTAACATGATACTGACCTTGCACGCTCGTGCGCACAGTTGAGAAAACGACTGGCGAGACTTTAATGAAATCTTCCTCTTTACACCTCTAAGTGCGAGTAGCACCCAAAAACAACACTGTGCAAATGAATCTTTTTTCGCTAACTGGCAAAGTTGCTGTCGTCACTGGAGCCTTGGGCTTATTAGGACGTCAGCACTGCCATGCACTGGCTGAAGCCGGTGCAAATGTGGTGGTAACAGATATAGACGAAACAGCCTGCAAAGCCTTTGCTCAAGAGCTTTCGGCAAAGTATCCGAGTGCCATAGGGGTGGGTGCCGACATCACGGAGGTGCGCGCGTTGAAGCGTCTGCGTGATGAGATTTTAGATAACTTTGGAGCAATTGATGTGCTGGTCAATAATGCGGCAATCAACGACATGTTCGAGAACCCAACTACGGCAGCAGAACTATCAAAGTTTGAAAACTACCCGCTCGAATTGTTTCAGAAGTCTCTCCATGTAAATGTGACAGGCACATTTCTCTGTTCGCAGATTCTGGGAACAGAGATGGCAAAGCGTGGCAAGGGGAGCATCATCAACATTGCTTCTACATATGGTATTGTGGCGCCAGACCAGTCACTCTATCGCAAACCAGATGGTTCACAAACCTTTTGGAAATCGGCGGCATATCCCGTAACAAAAGGCGCCGTCATTTCCTTTACACGATTTCTGGCTGCATACTGGGGTGAGCGAAAAGTGCGCGTCAATGCCCTCTCACCGGGCGGCGTGGAAAATGCACAAGACGAATTCTTCATTGAAGCGTATTGCAAAAGAACACCATTAGGTAGAATGGCGGCACCAACAGACTACAAAGGTGCGATTATCTTCCTTGCAAGTGATGCATCAAGTTATATGACCGGTGCAAATCTTGTCGTGGATGGCGGTTGGACGGCATGGTAGTATTTGGTAAAAAAAATTTTTTTTGCATTTTTGTTAAGTGCTCGTGCAGTAAGCATGCCTTGCACGACAACAAAACAACAAAAGACAAGACAATGAGAAGAAAAGCAGGTGCGGCTGCTTCTTCTGAATAAAGCTGAAAGAGTCTCTTGAGAATAATTTCAGGAGCTAAAAAGCAAAATGCCATGAAAAAACGCCAATCACTGCTCTATACATTTTTGCCTGCTGTAATACTCACGCTATACACACTGTTATGTCTTCCTACTCCGGCATTTACAAAGTATCGGTGCGTGCCTGCAACCGTGAAGGTTATAGTGCTTGTGGGCACCACGGGTAAAATTGCAGGCAACGTAGTCGATGCAGCAAATAATGAGCCGCTCATTGGTGCCACCATCGTAGTGGAAGGCACAAAACTGGGCGGCAAAACCAACATCAACGGCGACTATGTCATCTTGAACGTGCCGCCCGGCACCTACACCTTGCGCTGCACATATGTAGGGTATCAGCCGGCGACATTGCGCAATGTGAAGGTCAGCGTCGACCTGACCACACGTGCTGATTTCAAACTGCAAGTCGAAAGCGTGCAAGCGCAGGAAATTGTGGTATCCGCCGAGCGAAATCTGGTCATCAAAGACATGACCGCCACACGTGCCGCCGTAGGCAGTGATGAAATCAAAACCTTGCCAATTCAGAACCCTGCACAGGTGTTGGAAATTCAGGCAGGTGTGGTTGGCGGCACATTCCGAGGCGGACGGCGCGGCGAAGCCATGTATATCGTCGACGGCTTTTCAGTCAACGACGTCTATGACGGTAATCAGGGGCGCGGCATCAACAACTTAGGGGTAGAATCGCAAGCCATTCAAGAACTGGAATTGCTCACAGGAGGCTATAATGCAGAATACGGACAAGCCCTGTCAGCAATTATCAACATTGTTACCAAAGAAGGTGGTCCAGAATATGAAGGTACACTGCAAACCTTCCTTGGCGGACACCTCACACCGCGCACAGATTTGTTCCCAAATGTCAATAATATCAGAACGGTTGGCTCACGCGATATTCAAGGCAGTTTAAGCGGTCCGTTGAACTTCTTTGGAGGAGCAAAAGACCTTATCACGTTCTTTGTCAATGCCCGCTATTTTGAAGATGAAGGACGCTTCTACGGTCAGCGGGTGTTCAATCCCGGAGATATTTTGCCGCCGAGCATTTTTACAGGCAATCAAATCGGTGGATTCATCGGCATTGCACGCACACAGCAGGAAATTGATAGACTCATTGCCAATTACCAGCGACAAAACCCTGGTAACTATGACTTTTTCTTCTATCCTATTGACCCAACAGACCCACCAAAGAACGAGCGAGAACGCGAAGAAAAAGGCATTCGAGTCTATCGCGTATTGCGTCAGGCTACGGATAACTTCCAACAGTTTGCCACAGGCAACGGCGAATTTGTGCCTATGAACCCTTACCGTAAGTTTGCAGGATTAGCCAAGCTGACCTTCAGACCTGAGATTGCCAAAATCAGCGCACAGTTGCAGTTCTCGGATGAGCAATTCCGCAATTTTGACTTCGACTGGCAATACATTCCCGATGCCACAGTAACGAACTACCGACGCTCTTACACTGGGATTTTGAATGTGACCCAAGCCTTATCCAACACGGCATTTTTCAACTTGGGGGCATCGCTGCTGTATTCAAGTGAGCGAAACTTTCTCTACGAAGACCCTGTCGATAAACGCTACCTTGATTGGGGTGTCAATAACCTAACACCGGGCGGCGCATATCGACCGGGACAAGCCGATTTCGGACAAGAATTTTTAGTCGCCGGCGCACAAACAGGATATTTCAGCCGTTCAACCACGACCATTAACATCAAAGGTGATATATCGGCGCAAGTTAATACGGAGAACTTGGTCAAAGCCGGTGTGGATGTCAAGTTTCATCGCCTGTGGCTGGAGAGTGCAAGCCTCTTTTTGGATGAATCCTCCTTGCAAACAGGTGTGCTGCGCCTCCGACGTGCAGAACTGGGTGAAGCAGGCTACGACTTCTACGACCGTCGTCCAATTGAATTTGCTGCCTTCGTCCAAGATAAATTTGAAATCAATCGGTTTATTGTCAATTTCGGCGTGCGCTTGGATGTTTTCTACCCTGATGGGCTGGTGCCAAAAGACCCATCCGACCCCAGTCCATACGACCCCTTGCGTCCCGACAATCTGCCACGTGATGCGAACGGCAATGTAGTGCCAAACATTCGAGAGAATTTGCCCATCTATGTGCGCAATGGACAGGAACTATTGGAGCGCAATTTCGAGCGCGCCAGTCTAAAATGGCAGCTTAGCCCAAGACTCGGTGTAGCCTTTACGATTGCCGAAACGAGCGTGCTCCGATTCTTTTTCGGGCAAGTCTTCCAGATTCCGAACTTTGAATTCTTGTATCGCAATCCCTTCTTCCGCCGCGACCCGGGGGCAAGTGTGAGCGGACCGTTTGGCAATGCCGACCTCAAACCGCAGCGTACCATCAAAGGAGAACTGGGCTTGCAGCAGCAGTTTGGAGAGGATATTGTCGTCGATATCGCCTTGTATTTCAATGACATTAGAGACCTGAACGGCAGTGCGTTTTTGAGAGAGTATTTCGATAGAGGGGCTTACACGCAGTTTGTTAATACTGACTATGCTCTCACACGAGGATTAACCATTCGCGTCGACAAGCGGTTTTCCCAACTCTTTAACTTTGGCATTGACTATACCTTCCAAGTCGCACAAGGCAATACATCTGACCCAGCGGCGGCAGCCTTTGCCTTGGCGGCGAATGCGCCACTCCCAACCGTTCTGGTGCCACTTGATTGGAATCAAACCCACACGCTGAACCTGACTGGCAATTTTGATATTGACGGCTGGCTGCTAAGCGCAATTGCGCGATACGGAAGCGGTTTCCCTTACACCCCAGATTTGAATGCACCATTCCCAATTTTAGTACGTGGCAGTCGTGGCGAAATCGTAACCAATTCACTCCTACGTCCGGCAACCTTTACGTTAGACATTCGCGCACAGAAGACCTTCAGCTTCGATAGAAATAAACTGAGCGTGTATGTGCAGATTTATAACCTGTTGGATTTTGAAAATCAATCTGGCAACTATCCTTTTGCCTTGCTGACGCCAGACTTAATTTTTCAAAATACACGGGTGCGCTCAAGTGTGAATACGCCAGAGCAGTATCAGACAAGACCACAGCTATTTGCACCGCCACGTCAAGTGCTGGTCGGAGCAAGTTTTTCACTCTAAAAGAAAAGGCGTTTAACACCTACTCATGACAATGAGAAATGATACCTTCAGCCCTATCGCAAAGTGCCAAAGTGTAAAGTGCACGCTTTGGCTACTACTTTTTCTCTTGGCAACAGGAGATACCATAGACCTACTTGCACAAGACATCCCAATTAACTTGCGCAGCAGCCGAGCCAATCGGCGTGTAGGATTGCATAACGGCAATCGTGTCCGAACAAAGTTTCAAAACGATGGACTCATTGGCAGCAAAACCTTCATTGCGCCGCTTTTGCCAACGTGCGCATGGCCTGTCGATGAAAATGAATACATCTACGACCTCAACATCATCCTGGGCGTCGAGCGCGTCTTCCGAGATACCATCATCTACACCAACAACGATACTACCGCAACAACTGGACGGCGCCTGCGCGACAACCAAATTGTAACCATACCACGCGGACGCTTAGGCACAACCATTCGTAACATTGTGGTAAATGGACAAAATGCGGCAGATGTAACCAGCATTGCGCGCTATGTAACAACCCACCAAGGTCCAAGAGGTGGAGGCTACCGCATTGTCAATGGTCAATTCGAAGGCTTACAGCCGATAGAAGGCTTTTTCAATGCGGCAGAAGAGTTCCCCGCCATGAGCCACATTCCCTCGTCGTGGCCTGAACGCTGGCCTGACCAACCGACATGGATAAACCCAGCCACAGGACGCGCCGACTGGAATGGATACTTCGGACGAGGCGTCTTTAATGCCGACCAAGAAAGCTACTTCGTCTTTGACGATGCCACCGACCGACGCTGGTTCGAAGAGTTTGGCTTCCGTCCTACCTCTGACCCCAACCGTTATGGTGTGGGGTTTCAGGTCAAAGGACGTGGCTTACAGTGGTCAAGTTTCTTGGCACAAGATAACATCTTCTGGCTCTACGAGGTCAAAAACATCAGCGATTACGATTACGACAAGGTCGTATTCGGTTCAGTTGTCGGTACCGCCGTCGGTCGGCAATTTACTCGCAACGTCTCGGTCTTCGACCAAAGCCGCTCCATCACCTACACGTGGAACCCGATATCGAGTACGAACCTCAATCCAGACCCAAGTGCCGTAGATGGCGCATGGAATAGAAATTTCCCAGTGGGCTATGTGGGCGTGGCTTTCTTAGAGAGCCCGGGCAATCCCTTCGATGGCATTGATAATGATGATGACTGGGATAGAATCGGTACAGGGCCTGCCGCCATTCCGAACCGTAGCATACCCAGTCAGTTTAGTAGCATTCCTGTCGGGCAGGTGTCGCAAACAGGATATGACTTCTATGAATTCGTTGCCGATGCGCAGCGCGGCATTTTCCGCGGTGAAAATGCTCCAAGAGTTATTCGCGGGGGCGATATTCTCATTACAATCAACGATACGCTGATTCAAACCCCAGCACGGCTTGCGGCAGGATACACCGAGCCATTCGTGGTATCATGGCGCCGGGCGGTAACCATGCCTGCTTCAGGCAGCATCACCATTACGTCACAAGGCATCACCCGTACCATTACCGTAGGCGATACGCTGCGAGAAATCACCGGCGACTTGATTGATAACAACCTCAACGGCGTGATTGATGAAGACTATCGCTTGCACTTCCGACGCACACGACTGGAAGCCGATATTATCACTGGACGCTCACGCATTGTAACCTTGCGACCCTTGCGCTATATCAACTACATTCAACTGGCACGCAACGGCGAGAATCTCAACGACCCGACCCGCTTCCCGATGATTGATGAACGCCGAGATGACGGTCTGGATAACAACGGCAACTGGACCTTGTTGGATGATGTGGGCGCCGATGGCCGACCCTCAACGAACGACAGGGGCGAGAACAACGGAACCCCATCTGCAGGTGAATCCGCATTTGACGCCACCGATGTGGTCGAAGCCGACCAAATTGGTCTGACAAGCTACAAGTTCGACCTCTCGGCATCGCCACAAATGGGCAACTCCGATGACCTCTGGCGTGTAACCACACCCGGTGTGTTCGACACGCTTGACCTTGAACCAAAAGACGGAGACTATACCTACGGCACGGGCTACTTCCCACTAAAGCGTGGACAAACTGAGCGACTCTCGATTGCACTGGTCTATGGGCAGACATCCGACGAAATTCTCACCAACAAAGACATTGTGCAAGAGATTTACGATAACAACTACAACTTTGCTGGACCTCCGCGTCCTGCGCCACGCTTATCAGCTATCCCCGGAGACCGACGCGTAACGCTCTATTGGACCAGTGAAAGTGAGGATTACTTCGATGTCTTTATCAACCGAAGAATTGTCGGAAGTCAAGGCACAACGAGAGACCCAAGAGCCTTCACCTTTGAAGGCTACAAAATCTACAAGAGTACAGACCCGCAGTTCAATGATGCGCGCATTATTTCAGGCGGACAGGGCGAGCAACGGTTCCGGCTGGCACCGATTGCCCAGTTCGACAAAATCAACGGTGTCTTTGGCTATTTCCCGCTGGTTGGACGAGGCTTGCCAGAACAATCGCGAGGTGTGGCGTTTTACTTGGGCAAAGAAACCGGCTTAACCCATACTTTCACGGATACCGATGTGGAGAACGGTCGCACCTACTACTACGCCGTTGCCGCCTACTCGCGTGGATATATTCCGATAGATACCGTGTATCGAATCAGCCGAGATTCTGTCATTGTGGTGGCAAATCCAGCTGCCGCCATTCCTCCGGCTGAAAATAGCATTGGCGGATTCATTGATGGGCGCGGACGATTGCTCTTGAGTCCAAATACCGTAGCAGTAACGCCACGCGCTGCACAGACTGGGTTGAACCTTAATGCAAGTTCAGATACCTTACGTCCAAGTCCGAACAACCGTAGCACAGGACGCGTGGTCTATGAGTTGATTAACCCGCGCAAAATTGACCGAGACCGCCGAATCCAAGTAGAGTTCAAAGACACAAGCAACGATGGCCTAGACAACGACGGCGATGGCTTGGTGGACGCGGCCGACCTTGATGAAACATTAGAACCGCGCACCAGTTTCTTCCGCATATTGGACATCACCAATCCCTCTCGTCCTGATACCTTGCTACGTCAGAGTGGCATTATTGGCGGTGTCTTTTCAAGGTTCCTCGGAGACCCAAGAATTTATCAGCAGACTCAGGAAGGAGACTTTTTCTACCGCGCAACTGAAGAGACAAGCGTGATTGATAAAATCGGTATGTTCTTTACGATTATCAATACTCCTCAAACCGTGCTAAGCCGTGCTTTCTGGCGAGTACCCGGTGTAAGAGTCATTCGTGAAGATACGGTGCCAAATGTCACGGCATTCGTAGCGCAACCGCTGGCGCCCAGCATCAGAGGAAAAGCCATCCGCAAACCTGCAGAGTATGCCATCGTGATACGTCCAAGCGCACGCTCAAGTGCAGCAAACCTCATTGTCGACGGTGTGCTGACCAATTTACCCGCACGCAATACAAATTTTGAGCTCATTAACTTACTGACAGGCAGACCCGAGCGCTTCTTCATAGACCCGGCTACGGGAAGTGAAATTGGGGAGTTCGGTGTCAACCTCAGCATCCTCGAGCAACCTGAAGGCGCAAGCGTCGATACGCTCTTTGCTTGGAACATCGTCATTTCACCAGCGCGCTATCAGCCACGACCCGGCGATACACTCTTTATTCGCACCAAACGACCCATCACATCCGCCGACCGATTCACCGTAGAGCTCAAAGCCCCCGTTGAAAATCCTGATGCCGTCAGAAACGCACTCGATAATGTCAAAGTCTTTCCAAATCCTTACATCGTCACTAACACGGCAGAAGGAAATTTGCAAGGCGCAGACACACGCGGTCGAGCCACGCGCAAACTCTTCTTCAAAAATGTGCCGCTGCGCTCAACCATTCGCATCTATACCATTCGCGGCGAACTCATTCGCACCTTAAATGCAGATAATCCAGATGGCAATACGGCATTCGGCGTGCGCGACCGAGAAAATGAAGGAGCGGGCACGTTTTCCTATCCGACTTCACAAGTCGAGTGGGATTTGAAAACATCGGAAAACTTAGATGTGGCCTACGGTATCTATCTCTACCACATCGATGCCCCCGGCATTGGGACGAAAACCGGCAAGTTCGCCATTATCAAATGAGGAGAGCCGCTATGAAGCAACCCTTAAAAAAACTTTATGTCTGTGCCTTTCTGATAAGTGCATTAGCCGTAACAAACGTTACCGTGGCACAGTCAAAATATGGCACGACCGCTGCACCGTTTCTGGGAATCGGCATGGGAGCACGCCCGACAGCGATGGGAGGCGCGTTTGTCGCCGTAGCCGATGACATTCATGCCCTATACTGGAACGCCGCAGGAATCGCCCGCGCCGAAAAAATCCGTGTGGGCTTTACGCACACCCAGTGGCTAATCAATACACAAATTAACTGGGCGGGTACAACCATACCCGCAGGCATTGCAGGCGTATTTGGCGTAGCCATTACCTCGTTGAACTATGGCACACTTGAGGTAACAACCATCTCAAACCCAGACGGCACCGGCGAAACCTTCACAGCAAGCGATTTTGCTGCCCAACTCTCATGGGGCAAGAGTCTAACTGACCGCTTCTCCGTCGGAATAAGCCTCAAGTTTGTGAGCCAATCTATCTTCAGAACATCAGCCAATGCCTTTGCATTGGATGTCGGCTTTTTCTACGACACGGGACTCTTACCCAACAGCTTGAGACTTGGCGCAAGCATCAGCAACTTCGGCACACAAATGCGCTTAGACGGCGAAGGCTTGACGGTCAACTTCGACCAGACGGGCGGCACCCAGCGTGGGGTCAATAGCAACGTGCCTGCCCGCCTGCTAACCGACCAATTTAACTTGCCACTCATCTACCGGATCGGTGTGAGCTACGACATCTTGCGTGATGAAACAAATCGTTTATCTTTCGCACTGGATACAACAATCCCACTCGATAACGTGCAAACGCTAAACTTCGGTGGGGAATATGCATGGAAAGACATCTTCTTTGTGCGTGCAGGCTATAATGCACTCTTCGAAGGAGAAAGTGAAAAAGGCTTAACCTTCGGTGCGGGATTGCGTTACCCAATCAGCACAGTTATCTTGAGATTCGACTATACTTACCAAACCTTTGGGAGACTCAACCCGCCGCAGTGGTTCGCAATAAGTATCGAGTTCTGAAGCAAGCACATTTACAACTGTTGTTCTTTATTTGTTCAATTACACCAACATTCAAGTGTATTTTTAACCAAAACTTAATGGAGCAACTTATGTTGAAAAGGTACCATCTGACCATACTACTCGGTCTACTGCTGTTTGCGACAGACGCCTTTGCACAAGCGCAGGACTCAATTCGCTTTGGCGTCAATATCCGTCGTCTCCGCCAAACTGGCGAAATCCAAGCTAACGACACACTCTATGCCCTGATTTTTACTGGGGCTGGAGGACGCTACTCGCAGCCGGGTGACTCCACGCGCATCGGGGTTGTATCGGCAAATGCAAACGACACGGTCTACATCGGACCGCGACGAGCCTTAGGGGCGGCAAACATTGGCCGTATTACTTACAAATTCACCTATCGTAACCTTGCCGCTGGACGAGCTCTGACGTTTGAGCCAGGTGACGATCGTGAAGTAAATTTCCGAAATCCTAACGCAGCAGAAAACATTGATACCATACGCTACTGGAACAACGATGCTTCGCAGGGCTTCCCACGTCGAACCCGTCGCGTCATCTTCCAAGCTGATATGAGTGACCTTTTAGGAGCAGGGTTTGGTGCAGGAGATACGATTGGTGTAACAGGACCATTCAGAGGCTGGACCGGTAGCCCACCGTCACTCCGCCGCATCGGTCTAACCACCACCTTCACCGATACGATAAGCATCACGGCAGAAGAAAACTCAACCATACCGTGGAAATTCAAAGCCTATAGCTCAACGGCAAACCGTTTCACAAACGGTGGTTGGGAAATTGGACCGGACCGACCACTGAATTTCGGCACGGGTACGGCAGACCTTGTGGCAACCCCAACGCCCATCAAACCTATCATAGCCATTCGCGTCAGCCGCAACTTCAATGTGAGAGTGATTTTGGATACGCGTAACCGTCGCACCCTTGGCGGCAGAAGCATTGACTCACTAAGAACCGCAGGCGCACTCACAGGCACCCTCAACGGCTTGCGCTACGGTCTGTATATTGCTGGGGAAGGCATCTTTGGCGCATGGCCAAACTGGGACGATACGACATTGCTGCGTAACACAGACCCGCCACCGGCTGGCCAATCTATTCCATCCACCCAGCGATTTATCTTCTTGAGACCAAGCCCCACCGAGCCAGCGGGGGTCTTTGAAGCCACTATTCCAGCCACCTCAATCGCCTTCGGTCCATTCAAATTTGCCATCTTCTACAATGGGATTTTTGCAGATCCGCGCCCATCGAACGGGCGATTGGATAACGAAGGCATCGTCGGTGCAGATTACCTGACCACCTTCCCGAGTACAATCGCTGCAGGTTCAACGGCAACAGTGCGTGCCGTGTTTGGCGGCGGTAATTCGTTGCTCAATACCCCCGAACGAGATTTGACCGCACCAGTGGCACGTGAGTTCCGCTTGGAGCAAAACTATCCGAACCCGTTTAACCCCAGCACCACGATTCGCTTTAGCATTCCAACCACAGAAAACGTGCAGCTCGATGTGTTTGATGTGCTGGGTCGTAAGGTCGCAACTATCCTCAACCAGCGGCTAACCGCAGGCACTTACACTGTGCAGTTCAATGCGTCGCAGCTATCGAGCGGCATGTATTTCTACCGCATCAATGCAGGCAACTTCAGGCAAACCATGAAGATGATGCTGGTGAAGTAATCAAATCTGAACCAAAAGGCTCGGACACAGTCCGAGCCTTTTTTTAGAAAATCAGTATGCGCCAAATTTATCATGCCGCTTTGAACATCGTGCAACTAAAGAGACTTTTGCTGCTTTGCGTAGGTATTTTAGTCGGATGCACAAATGAGCGTGAAAAACTGATTACAATTTGGACGCAGATGAATCCCGGCGAGCGCAAGGTGCTGAAAGAAGTGCTCGAAAAATTTGCCACAGAGCACCCAGAAGGTCGGGCATTGACGGAAAAAGGCTATAAGTTTCGCGAACTTTTCTACGAAACAGAAGCCATTCGCACAAACTTTATGATTGCGGCACTCGGAGGCTCTGGACCTGAACTGGTCTATGGACCCAGCGATATGGTCGGACCGTTCGAGAAACTGGGAGTAATACAGCCGCTTGAAAATTTGTTTGAACCTGCTTTCTTAGACAGCTTCATCACGAAACCAATTCCAGCAAATACCTATCTCAATGGGCATCTTTATCAAATCGGTGACCAAATCGGAAATCATTTATGCTTAGTCTTCAACAAAGGGCTCATTAAAATACCACCGAAAACGATGACCGAGCTCATCGAGTGGGGGAAAACCTTTACAAGAGATACCGACCGCGATGGAAAGCCAGACCAGTATGCGTTAGTGTGGAACTATACCGAGCCATATTTTTTCGTGCCATTTATTGGCGGTTATGGTGGAATTGTCATGAATGAGAAAGCGGAGCCAAAACTCAATAGTGAAGCAACCATTAAAGCCGCACAATTGATTAAGGATTTGCGTGATAAGTATAAAATTATTCCGCAAGAATGTGATTACAATACCGCAAACACCTTGTTCAAAGAAGGTAAAGCTGCCATGATTATTAACGGTCCTTGGGCATGGGCAGGGTACAAGGACGCAGGAATTGATTTTGGAGTAACAAAAATTCCCATGATTGATGAAACTGGACTTTATCCAGCGCCAATGATTTCGCCAAGAGGGTATAGCATTAATGTCAATACAAAAGGTGAGAAATTAGAAGCAACATGCAAATTGCTAAAATTTTTGTGCAGTCCTGAAGTAATGCTGGAATATACGAGACGAGCAGGCACAATTCCTGCGCGTGTAGAAGCCTATAGAGATTCGGTGTTTCAAGAAGATGAAATTCTAAAGGGCTCGTTTGAGCAATTAAGTGTTGGGGTGGCTATGCCAGTGGTAAGTGAAATGCGAGTAATATGGGATTCCATGAGACCAGCATACCAAGCTGTTTTAAACGGAAGTAAATCGCCAAACGAAGCGGCTCAAGATATGCAAAATCTTGCCGTACAACTCATTAAGGAAATGAAAGAATAATTATGCAAACAGCCATTGATACTGAAAAAATAGAAAGTGCGAAAATTACTTTAGATGGGAAAGAGCCAGAAAAGATTAAGGAAAAATTTAATGCTGTGCCATATCTGTATGCGCTACCAGCGCTTATAGTGATGGCAATGGTCGTGTTATATCCATTTATCTATAATGTGATTATCAGCTTTAGCAACATGAACCTTGAGCATTTCCAAGATTGGAGTTTCAAGGGAGTGAGAAATTATGTCAATGTAGTTACCGACCCTAAATTTTTTTGGTTTTTATTTAAAACAGTGTTATGGACAGTAACAAATGTCTTTTTCCATGTAACCATAGGCGTATTTTTAGCAATCTTACTAAATAAGAATATCAAAGCGAAGAACTTTTTCCGTGTTATTTTAATTCTGCCTTGGGCTGTGCCACAATACATCACCGCATTAAACTGGAGAGGACTTTTTAACTCGGAATATGGAGCAGTTAATCAAGTCTTAGCACTGTTAGGCATTGAGCGTGTCCAATGGCTCAGCACAGAGTGGGGAGCGTTCATGGCTTGCTTGATTACCAACATTTGGCTCGGATTTCCATTTATGATGATTGTAGCATTAGGTGGCTTACAGTCTATCCCAGATGCATTGTATGAGGCTGCCGAGATTGATGGTGCAAGTTGGTATGATAAATTGCGCCATATTACTATTCCACTCCTAAAACCTGTAATGATTCCAGCCATAACATTAGGAACAATTTGGACATTCAATAATTTTAACGTTGTATGGCTGGTTAGCAATGGTGGCGAACCATCTGACCAAACCCATATTTTGGTAAGTTGGGTGTATAAAGTGGGATTAAATTATTTTCGCATTGGATATGCCTCGGCTTTTTCATTGATTATTTTTGCAATGTTGCTGGTGTTTAGTTGGAATTTTATTAAGAAAACCAAGGCAACTCAAAGTATTTATTGATATTATTACTGAAGAAAGAATACTGCTTAATATGTCTGCAAAAAATCCGCGTGACGTTACTAATGTGCAAAAAGTGGCTATCTACGCTGTACTAACGCTATTTAGCTTGTTTGCACTTTTCCCAATTGTAGAAGTGCTTAAAATTTCACTGCGCCCTGGAAATAATCTCTTTTCATCAAATTTTGAACTAATTCCACAAAATGTAACTTTCCAAAATTATGTTGATATTTTTGCAAAACACCCTTTCTTGAAATGGATATTTAATAGTATTTTGGTTTCTTTAGTCGTAACGCTGATTTCAGTCGGGTTGGCTTCCACAGCAGGTTACGCATTTAGCCGTTATAAATTCGTCGGTCGAGACCCTGCAATGATTTTGTTGATTGCAACACAAATGTTTCCAGTAACGATGCTGCTTCTCCCACTATTTATTATGCTAATTAAACTTGGAATTTATGACTCATATTCAGGATTAGTAGTAGCCTATTCAGCAACGGCACTGCCGTTTTGTGTCTGGCAAATGAAAGGGTTTTACGATACGATTCCGCGCAGTTTGGAAGAAGCAGCACGCATTGATGGATGTACAGAGATTCAAACCTTTTGGAAAATTATCTTCCCGTTGGCACAACCTGCTCTCGTAATTACTGCACTCTTTTCGTTTATGTCGGCATGGAGCGAATATCTTGTCGCCGCCGTCTTAATTCAAGACCCGGCACTCTTCACGCTCCCAATGGGCTTAAAAGCATTTCAAAGCGACCTTGAAGTCGCATGGGGACTTTACTCCGCAGGTGCCATCGTCGTAAGCATTCCTGTGGTGATTTTATTTGTTTCCCTCTCTCGTTATCTGGTCAGCGGCTTAACACTGGGTAGCGTGAAAGAGTAAATAACCCAATCAAAAATCTGGCTTGCTAATAAATTCGACGGCTTAAAAGCTTCGCGCTCCCGCACCACAACGCCTTGAAACAAGTGCGCTTTCTAATTATGGAAATTCACGGTAACGACAGCACAAAAAATCAGAAAATTTTAGATACGCTGGCTTCCTTTGGATTCGAGAAACTAAAAGGAAACAAAGTCAACGAACAAGACGTGCTTTGCTTCAGAAATATGCAATTAAACTGATACGGCACTTTGTATATGAATCAAGAGAGACAGTATTTTGCAGTCCCTGCTACATGCAATCAATAAATAGGCACATACAAAACAATTGGTGTCCAACTTTAGTATGTTGGTCTTGTAGCAAAGTACTGACGCAGCGACGCAAGAATTTCTGGAAGAGAAGTTGTATTAGCTTGAGGTACTGAAAATGCAGATTTCATAGCTGGTGCAGTGCTCCGAACGAGCTGCTCATGGTAAAATTTGTAGTGAATCACTGCTGATTCAATTGTAAGACGCAAAGACTCTCGCGAAAAAGGCTTGACCAAATACCGATAGACCTGCCCTTCGTTAATAAGCCGTACGGCAATCTTAGAATCCTTTATGGAAGTAACTAATATCGTAACAACTTCAGGCTGAACAGCTTTAGCTGCAATAAGAAAATCTACGCCGTCAACTTCCCCTAAGTTGGCTTCACTGACAAGCACAGCAATTGGAAAACGACGCAGAATGCCTAAGGCTTCACTGGGAGAGCTACTAATGTGGCAAGTGTACTTTGGCTCAAAGAATTCCTTAAATGACTGCAGATGAGAAGAATTACTGTCGACAAACAAAAGCTCAAACTCTGATTTCTGAGATTCAAGGGAAGAAATACCAAGCGAAAGATTTGCGGCAGGTATAGCTGGCTTTTCTTTCCTAATGAGACTGCGCTGCTGAGCAACATGGCAAGCAAAATGGACAGTCTCTTTCAACTTCTCGGCTTGCCAAGGTTTGTTGACATAACGAAAAACTTCTCCAACATTGACCGAATCAATGATAGCTTGCAAGTCAGAATAGCCTGTCATTAAAATCCGCACGGCATCGGGCGCAATGTCTTTGGCTTCACGTAAAAACTCAATCCCAGTCATGCCCGGCATGCGCTGGTCGGTAATGATAACGGAGATAGGATGCGACCGCAAAATTTCCAACCCTTGCTGACCATTAGTAGCCGTATGCACTGGGTAGTCTTCAAATAGCAAGGATAGTGATTGCAAAATCATAGGCTCATCATCAACAAAAAGAAGGTGATGTGCAGGCATGTTACAGATGGATTTTAGTTTTAACAGTTACTGAAATAAAATTCTGTTTTGACATAGCGATTCTCATTCCAAAAAGGGAGATTCTACAAAAGGTGAGCTGGTGCTCTTTGCCGCCGTTTGCATGGGATTAATCGGCAGCTGAATCGTAAACTCCGTGCCTTTACCAACTTGACTTTGTACATCAATTTTTCCCTTGTGTTTCTCAATAATTCTATAAGCAATTGAGAGACCTAACCCTGTGCCTTGTCCAACATCTTTCGTGGTGAAAAATGGCTCAAAAATTCGCTTGAGATTTTCTGGTGGAATACCTTTACCGTTATCAGCAACTTTGATAATCACACTGTCACCTTGCGGCATGGTGCGAATAACAATGCGTCCGTTGCGCTCATCTACAGCTTGAACTGCATTTGTAATCAAGTTCAAAAAGACTTGGTTGAGTTGCGCAGGGTATGCCATGATGTCTGGCAGCGGACTAAATTCCTTAATGACTTGAATGCCGCCCTTGAAGAGATGACCAGCAATTTTAAGGGTCGATTCTATGCTCTCATTCACATTTGTTGGCTTGAAGCTGGCTTCATCGAGACGTGAGAAATTCTTGAGATTGAGAATAAGGTCTTGAATACGGTCAATACCCTCAATAGAATTGCGATAGAGCGATGGGGCTTGCTCATAGACACGGTTCTTCACCTTTTGGGAGAGCTGGTCGATTTGAGCAAGCATCATAGCCACATCGTTCGGCGTGCCATACATAATTTGTGAGCGGAGCTTATCGTAGGCATTGAGCAATTCACGCAGTTCATGGTGCTTGCTTTCCAAGAGCTCAAGATTGTTGCGCACAAAACCCAGAGGCGTATTCATCTCATGCGCTAACCCTGCCACCATCTGACCCAGTGATGACATTTTTTCGGCTTGTAGCAGTTGGACTTCCGATTGCCGAGCATCTTCTTTGAGCTTAATCATCTCGGTAATATCGCTCACGAAGGTAACTTTCTTACGCTTACCGTCTGTACCGATAATCCGTGCTGCATCGGCAAGAATGTAAATCGGACGACCACTTTTGTGACGAACTTCCCATTCACCACGGATTTCTTTGTAGCCATCGAGATACTTGCGGTGCAAATCAATCCAAAAATCTTTTTTCTCGGGTGGCACAATTATCGTGAAGGGTTTGCCAATCATTTCCTGCGCAGTGTATCCATAAATGTCGCAGTAGGCTTGATTGGCGTATTCAATGATGCAATCTTCATTGGTGATAACAATGCCCAACGGGGTCGAGTCAATGATAGTGCGTAAGCGTTGCTCACTTTGCCGCAAGGCTTCATCGGCGCCAACTGTAGAAAGCGACGAGACCGCAGATGTTGCAGGAACAGAAGTGCCTTGACGGTCGGCAAGTTTTTTCAGCCATTCTTGGTAGCTCATTGGCGGCAGAGCATGCTCATTTGGAGTAGTTGCAGAAGAGGAGGGTAGCGTGCCGCCATGCGCCGCTTGATTAAGCATCTGGCTGGCCTGAGCAAATTCTTGGGCAAAGAGTTGGGACGCATTTGGCGGTAAATGTCCAGCGGCTTGCGCGCGCATCAGGATATCAAGCATTTCCATTTGCTCAATCGCCTTGAGCGCCTTCTTCAACGATTTTTTGATTTTCTTGTAGTCAATCATGGTCAGGCCTGTTTAGTGTTCTGATATCTTCAGACCTGAAGGTCTGAATGCTGTCCCATAATGATATCATTTTTCCTCAATTTCACAATCTGTAATCCATAACAAAGGATGTAGAAATGCAACACTCGCTATCGAGACTTAGTGTCAGAACCTCAGAGCAAACTTCAAAGCAAGTAGGAGCAAGATTCATGCCAAAATTTGAGTCTAAGCGAAAATCAAGCAAAATGCCTTGCTATAAGGGACATGAAGCGAAAATGAAGGTAGGATTTGGAGAAAATTTACCGAGATAGGCAAAGAAACGGTGAATTTTAACCACGCTACTTGCTCTGCGCAGTAGTCTGGCTACTCAAGCAGGCTGAAAGTTAGGATAATTCACACCAAAGCGAGAACGATAGTAGGCTCTGCAAGCAAAAAAATTGAGCACAACGAGCAAAAGCAGAGGCGGAAAGAAAAGTGAGACAGACAGCGTCAGAGCCAGCATAGAGTACTTGACCGGCACAAAGATTTTGGTGCTGTCGCCGTGCCGAGCCGTGCGCCAGAAAAGTGGTAGCGAAATAAGTGCTGCCAGACCAATCGTAAAGATGCAATGCCAGTTCATCGTCAGAAGAGAAGAAAACAGCGCAAGGGCATCTGAGAAGAGCGCAATTTGCAAAGTCCTTTGGACACCGTAGGCAAGGGCAATAGTTTGCTTGCCACATTGGGCATCGCCGGGCATATCGGGCAGCGTGACCAAAGCAGAGACAGCAGCATATGCGAAGGTGTGCGGCAGTGACCAAAACATCAGGTCCCAGAATGAGAGACCGTTAGCGGTCAAGATACTGGTATCAACCGAGTAAGCACCAGCCAGAAACGCAGCACACCCACCGAGGCTATTGGTAACCAGCGATGGAATAGGACGATTCATAATGCCCAAGAAAGTGTAAGATAGACCAATTGCGTTAGCAAAGACCATCGTGAGAAAAAATTCAGGCGATACAAGCCAAGAAAGACCAAGTGACAGAAAAATAAGCACAATCCCTTCTGCCCAAATGATGGGACGAGAAACACGACTATCTGCCAAAATGAAAAGCTTGCCGTTGATTTTGTCAGTTTCAATGTCAGCAAGCTGATTAAAGAGATAAACATGTCCAGCAGTGAGTGTTGCCACAAGGCATGCAAGGAAAGGAAAAGGAGAAATAGAAAATAGTGCACTCTGACTGGCTGTTACATAGCCAGAGAAAAACGTTGCCCAAAGCGGGAAAAAGTGAGTCGGACGCAAAATAAACACATAGTCAAGCATGACAATCCTATGAGCCAAAGGGCGAAGGGCGGGTTTGGATACCAGCATATTCATAGAGGTCAGATTTGTCTTTATCGGGACTGACGAGTCGAAAGATACTGCTCCAAAAGCGTGCGTGCACGTGATTTGCAATAGGCATCAAAATAAGGATGCTCTTCTGGAGCGTCAAGGCATGAACGCAGTGAAGTAACTACATCACGAGCATTGCGAACCTGCATGTATGCCTCACCAAGTTTGCAAAGCACAAACGCACGGTATTTGCCCAAAAGTTGGGCTTGCAAAAGGTAGAGCAGGGCTTGATTAAGGGAAGGGTCAGTAGGAATTGGTCTGTAAAACCACTTGGCGATAAGTCGATGCACTGGCGGAATTTTTGCAAGTTCCACGCCCAGTGCGCCGTAGGTGGTAAGTGCAACGCAATTGAGCGGGTCTGCTTTGAGAATATCAGCCAGTTCCTTTTGACACATATCGAGTGTAAAAAGGGCGTCTTCACGCGACTGAAATTGTGTACGCTCCAGAAGCATGGCGCATTCAAGGGCACGAGAAGTGGGAGTCTTACGAAAGTGCTGCGCTTCGCTGAGCAATTCAAGCGCTGTGTTTAGTTCACCTTGGCGAAAGTTAGCATTGTCGTAATGTTTGAAAGAGTGAAAAAAGTGAAGTTCAGCGAGCGCAAGACGAAGCGGAAATTTTAGCGAGTCATGACTGGCTTGATGAATCAACTGGCGAAGAGAATCAAGTTGATGCTCAAGTGAAGCGGGCTGTGCCCTCAAAGAGGAAGCAAAGACCATCAGGGTCAAGAAGAAAACGGAAACGGCGCGCATCATCATGACTGGCTCAAGTTGACAGCGTCGATTTTGGATAGGAGTTCATCGGGCGTGCGAAAGAAAATTGGCAGAGTTTCTGCAAAGGAGACAATCACTTTCCCTGACTCATCAATGACGACATAAGCGCGTTGCGGTAGACCCAAGAAACCCAGTGTATCATAGAGTTTGTGCACAGTCTTATCCTTGTCGGCAAGCAGCGGAAAAGGAAAAGAGAACTTCTTAGCAAAATTTTGGTGCGATTCTACGCTATCGGTGCTAATGCCTAAGACAGCCACGCCACGTGCTTGAAATTTCTCAAAATTATCGCGGTAAGTACAAAGCTGCGATGTGCAGACTGGTGTATTATCTCCTGGGTAAAAAATCAAGACAACCTTTTTGCCGCGATAACTGGAAAGCGAATGCAATGTGCCAGTTTCATCAGGCAAAGAAAAGTCTGGTGCTGTTGAGCCAACAGAAATCATGAAAAGTGAAATAAAATGGATTTTGATAAAGATAACTTACCGATAGCTATCAGATGCTCGGTTATCGAGCTATGATAACCGTGAATATAGCATCTGTTATCGCAAAAAGCCCACGGCTGGGCTTGCAAAAAATGTTACAGTGCAAGGTGTGCGACAAGAAAGACGGCTTAACCGAAAATGTCTTTAGCTTTTTCAAAAAAGCTTTTGCCATTTTTGGATACTGAAAAGGTATCTGATTTTTGAAGTTGCCGCAAAAGTTCTCGGTCGTGCGCTGAAAGTTTCGTTGGAATATGGATGTTGACCCGCACGAGTTCATCGCCGCGTCCGCTGCCATTGAGGTGTCCAATCCCTTTGCCGTAGAGCTTGATAACTTTGCCAGCCTGCGTGCCTGCAGGAATCTCAATGGTATCTTTGCCATCTAAGGTTGGAACTTCAACCTTTGTGCCTAAGACAGCGTCAGGGAAACTGATAAAAAGCTCGTAGATGATGTCGTCATCTTGGCGTGTAAAATAGCGGTGTGGCAATTCTTCTATGATGACAAGCAAGTCGCCAGCGGCACCGCCACGAATGCCCGCATTGCCCTGACCGCGAAGAGGAATGTAATTGCCATCGGCGACACCAGCAGGGATACTGACCTTGATGGTGACTTCGCCTTGCACACGTCCTTCACCTTGGCAAACTGTGCATTTATCTCTCACCACGCGTCCTTCGCCTTGGCAGGTTGGGCAGGTAGTGACGCTAACAAACTGTCCGAACATAGTGCGTGAGACTTGGCGTAATTCACCTGTGCCTTGGCAAGTCGGGCAGATGTCATACTGACCATTCTTGGAGCCTGTGCCATTGCAGGCGTCGCACTTGACAAGCTTTTTGACCTTGAGAGTTTTTTCAACACCGGTCGCAATTTCTTCAAGCGAGAGCTTGAGCTTGAGTTTGAGGTCAGAGCCGGGAATACCAGCAGAGCGACGACGTTGCGAGCGTGAGCGCGCCGTGCCGCCCAAAATGTCCTCGAACTGAGAGCTGGCACCGAAACCGCCGAACATATCGCTGAATGCACTGAAAATATCGCCCATATCCTGAGTGCGTCCTGCAAACGGATTCCCATCGGAGGCGGCTGATGTGCCCACGCCTGCATGTCCAAATTGGTCGTAGCGGCGACGCTTAGTCTCGTCGCTTAGGACTTCGTAGGCTTCGTTAATTTCTTTGAACTTTTCTTCTGCAGATTTGTCCCCTGGATTGCGGTCAGGGTGATACTGCATGGCAAGTTTGCGGTAAGACTTCTTAATTTCGTCAAGACTTGCACCGCGTTTTACACCGAGCACTTCGTAATAATCTCGCTTCATGTCTCTAACAAGTCGTTAAAGTTATTCTGCTGGTTCAATCGGTTTTGAGACCACCACTTTGGCATGACGAATCACTTCATCATGCATCGTATAGCCAGCTTCAAACTCTTCTACGATGGTATCGGGCTCAAGGTCAGCCTTAGGCATCTGGGTGAGCGCTTCATGAAAGTTATGGTCAAACTTCTTGCCCACCGTCTCCATACGCTTGACCTGACGAGCCTCTAAAGTTTTGAGCAGTTTTTGATGAACCATCTTGACGCCATCGACATAGATTTTGGCATCGGGATTGTTTGCCAAAAACTTTTCTGCATTGGCAATCACGCGCTCTAAGTCGTCAATAATGGGCAAAATACTTTTGATGAGATTTTTGTCGGCAAACTTAATAAGGGCTGCCATTTCTTTTTCCTTTTGACGGCGGAAGTTCTCAAACTCGGCGGCTTTGCGAAGCAAGAGATCCTTATACTCATCGCGCTCGGCTTCAAGAGCGGCAAGGCGTGAGTCGAGCGAAATTTCAGCAGGTGCAGGTGTCGCCAGAGCGTCACTGGCTTGGGCTTCCGAATTAGAAACACTGGCTGACTCTTGAGATGGCTGGTCTTGCAGATTAACATCTTCTGGCTTGATATGCTCCGACATACACGTTTATGTTTTAAATGTTAAAGCTCTTGAAATAAAATTGTAAGATACTTGTGCAAACAAATAATGGGTCATGCGTCAAGGCATGCCAGCTAATGACTAACGCTGTTCGTGTCAAATTTGGCTAAAGGCAGTCGATAAGCGTTTAGCCATGTAATCAATGACGCGAACGATTTTGCTATAATCCATGCGTGTTGGTCCAATGACGCCGACCGTACCAACGGCATTTCCTACCGTATATTTTGCCGTAATGATGCTACAATCCTTCATTTTGCTATCCTGATTTTCTTTACCGATTCGGATAGAAATGCCCTCAATAGAGCTGGTGTGTTCAGCAGCACCAGCTTCTTCTATAAGATGAACAATGACGTTTTCGTTTTCAATAAGTTCAATAATACCGCGAATTTTTTCGCGTTTCTCAAACTCTGGATACGCCAAAATGTTCTCTGTCCCTGCAACATGCAAACGGTCTGTATCGGGCTGACTTTCAAAGAGACGCTCAGCCGAATCAATAAAAACGCGAATGAGTCCGGTATCGTCGGCGCAATCGGCAACCCGTTCGGAAAAACTTTGGTGAATTTCGGTAAGTGTCAAACCAGAGAGCCGTTCGTTAAGGGTTTGAGCCAGCGCATCTAACTTTGAGCGTGGCACATCGCAGTGAGCTTCAAGCACAATGGTCTTGACCAATCCCGATTGAATCGAGATTACGACCATAATTTTGTTTGACGAGAGCGAGACAATCTCCAGCTTTTCAAAAATACCCTTAGAAAGCTTTGGCGAGAGCACCACGCTGATTTGACGCGAAAGTCTGCCCAAAATTTTGGATGACTCACGCAAAATGTCATCGGAATCTTGGGCTACCGCCAGAATCTGCTCGATGTTCTGGTCAATTTTGGCACGCTCAACTTGTGACAAGGTTCCCACACGCATCATGGAGCTGACATACAGCCGATAGCCTTTGTCAGTAGGCACGCGACCAGCCGAAGTATGCGGATGCGTGATGTAGCCTGCTTCCTCCAAATCCGCCATCACATTGCGAATCGTGGCGTCAGAGAGCCCTAAGTCCGAGCGCTTCGAAAGAAAACGTGACCCGACTGGCGTAGCCGTCAAAATATAGTTTTGAATAATCAACCCGAGGACTTCTTTTTCGCGTTCAGTAAGTTCTCGTGTCATCTCAATCACTCCTAAGGATAATCAAAGTCTGTGCCGTTTTTGGATAAGCGACTGATTAGGAAACTTTGTCAGCACAGTGTACAATTCCAAAATAATGAACCGACAAGCTATCTGACAAAAATGCGACAAAAATGCACAGAACCAAGAGCTGGCACTGCGTAAAGTTCTACGCAAAAATACAACGGTCGCAAATGCTCTCAAATACGCAGGTTTTTCAACGCCCGTAAAAAAAAAAGTTGCGCACCTGACGCAGAGACGCAATTCAGATGCGCTATAAAGAGGCATGACTGCAAATAGCCTGACGCCTTATGCAACTTCCACAGGCTTAAATTCTTTCTTCAATTTTTGCACCACTTCGCTGGGCGCTTCTTCATAACCATAAAATTCACGCTTAAAGTGCGCACGCCCTTGTGTAATGCGGTTGAGTGCCGCTTGATAGCCATGAAGTTCAGCCAGCGGCACAAGTGCCTGCAAGCGTTGAAGCAACCCATCACTTTCCATACCTAAAATTTTTCCACGACGGCTGGAAAGGTCGCCCATAATTTCACCCGTGAAAGCATCAGGCGTGAAGACCGTTACCTTGTAAATCGGCTCAAGGAGTGTCGGTTTGGCTTTTTCAAAAGCCGCTTTGAAGGCTAAACTTGCGGCAACCTTAAAGGAGTATTCAGAGCTGTCGACAGGATGATGTGACCCATCGTAAGGAACGACCTTAACATCGACAATTGGAAAACCGGCAAGCAAGCCTTTTTGCAAAGTCTCCTCAACGCCTTTTTGCACAGCGGGCAAGAAGCGTGTGGGCACAACGCCACCGACCACTTCCGATTCAAAAACGAACTGACTGCCACGCGGCAACGGTTCAAGACGAAGCCAAACATCGCCATACTGACCGCGACCCCCAGTTTGCTTCTTGTATTTACCCTGCGCACTGGCAACTGCACGAATTGTTTCGCGGTAGGGCACACGCGGCGGCGCCGTTTCAACCTCAATATCAAATTTTTCGCGCAATCGACGGATAATCGTCTCCAAATGAATCTCGCCTAAGCCTGAGAGAATAATTTGGGCAAATTCTTCATCACGCGTGATGCGAAAACTGGGGTCTTCTTCATGCAAATGATACAAGCCCGATGAAATGCGTTCTTCATCGCCTTTGGCTTTGGGTTTGATAGCAAGGTCAGTGAGCGGTTCAGGAAAAATCGTAGGTCGGATAATGTAACTGACACCCTTATCTGCCAGTGTGTCGTTGGTATGCGTATCCTTCAGCTTGAGCACCACGCCAATATCGCCAGCCAGAAGTTTGTCGACGGCTTTTCGCTCTTTGCCGACCATGGTATAAATCTGACCTAACTTTTCAGTTTGCCGAGTTTGTGCGTTAATCAGCTCATGCCCGTTTTCGATGTGCCCGGAATAAATGCGCAGAAAAGAAAGCTCCCCAATGTGCGGCTCTGAAACCGTCTTGAAGACAAACGCCACAGTTTCGCCGTCAGGACGAGGCTCGACAAGGTGTTCAGTGTTAGAATCTGGGTAGAGCGCATGTTCAGGACCGCGCTCAATCGGAGAAGGAAAGAGATGAACAATGGCATCAAGCAGGCGCTCGACGCCAATCAGATGCACTGGCGAAGCGCAAAACACAGGGAAAAGTGTGCGCGTAACCAAAGCATGTTTAATGCCATCACGAAGCTCATGCTCGGTAAGTGTACCGCCTTCTTCAAAAAACTGTGCCATCAACCCATCATCGCTTTCGGCGACACTTTCGACAAGCTCTTGATGATGCAGTTGGGCACGCTGGTAATAGAGGTCTTCAATAGGACGCTCGACAACGGCACCCAGTCTATCAGGCGTAAATTCATACTCTTTCATGCGCAGCACATCAATAAGCAAGTGATGCCCAAGACCTTCTTCAGCGGGAAACTGGACAGGAGAGACTTGGTGACCAAATCGCTCGCGCAGTTGTTCCAAAACGCCTTCGTAATTGGCGCGGTCGTGGTCTAACTTCGTGATGACAAACACCGTCGGTTTGTAGTATTCTTTTGCATATTCCCAAACGAGTTCTGTGCCGACTTCCACGCCAGTTGTGGCATTGACCGTAATGAGCACGGTGTCAGCAGCGCGAATCGCACACTTGACATCGCCATGAAAGTCCGTAAAGCCCGGGGTGTCAATGAAATTGATTTTGTAAAGATTGCCATCCCCGTTTTGCCAAGTGCCATGAATCAAGCTGGAATTAACACTGTGCTGACGCGCAATTTCATCAGGTGCGTGGTCAGAAAGTGTGGTGCCATGTTCAATGCTGCCCATACGCTTGATAAGACCAAGTGCGTAGGCTACGGCTTCGGTAAGCATGGTTTTACCGCTGCCCGCATGTCCTACAACAGCCACATTGCGGATAAATTGAGGCTGGTATGTCATAGTTTTACTCCTTTCTCAATGGTTGCTGCAAAATTGCAACAGTGAAAACATGGTTTTCACATAACTACAGGGAAGGTAGTCAAAAAACTTCATTCGGCGAAGCCAAATCAAATGAAGCATCGGCAAAAAACTGGCGTCAATTCTCTTGTAAAAGAACTTGCTTATATTCCTTTTCTTTCGCTTCTGCAAGTAAAAAGCGATAAGTTTAACTATTACAACATTACAATCTAATGTCTACTCTGACCGAAATTGCAAAAGACAAACTGCTCTACGAGGGCAAAGCAAAAAGGGTCTATGCCACCACGAACCCGACACTGATAATCCAAGAGTTTAAGGATGATGCCACCGCCTTTAATGCCGAAAAACGTGGCAAGATTGCCGGAAAAGGTATCATCAACAATGAACTTTCCTCTTTTTTCTTTGCCTATCTGACTGACTTTGGCATTCCAACGCATTTTGTGAGCAAAATTTCAGAGCGAGAAATGCTCTGCAAAAAGTTGGAGATTATCAAAATCGAGGTGGTGATGCGCAACATTGTGGCCGGCTCGTTAGCCAAACGCTATGGCTTGAAAGAAGGCGACGAGCTACGGCACCCTGTGACGGAATTTTATCTCAAAAACGATGCACTCGGCGACCCGATGCTCAATGACGACCATGCCTCGGCGTTGAGCTTAGCCACATACGAAGAGTTAGAAAAACTGCGTCAACTGGCTTCCAAAATCAATGCCATACTGCAAGAACTTTTTTGGCAAAAAAGATTGAAACTGGTCGATTTCAAACTGGAGTTCGGACGATACACTTCGCCGGAAGGAAAAGTGGAAATTCTACTTGGTGATGAAATCAGTCCAGATACTTGCCGACTCTGGGATGCTGACACGAACGAAAAGCTCGACAAAGACCGCTTCCGATTTGATTTGGGCAATGTCGAGCAAGCCTACCAAGAGGTCAGACGACGTGTGTTAGGATGAGAAAACTCTATGGAAACAATGCTCGAAGAACTCATTGCTGTAGTCAAGACACTCGATAGCACAACGATTTATCTTTTCCTCTTTGCGATTGCGTATTTGGAAAATGTGGTGCCGCCAATCCCGGGTGATATGCCGATTGTGTTTGTGGGCACGCTGGTGGCACTGAGTGATTTGTCGTTTGTCAGTTGTGTGGTTTGGGCAAGTGCAGGGTCGGTCTTGGGGTTTGCCTCCATGTATGGCGTGGGCTATTGGATATCGACGCGCTTTCAGGAAGAAGCCAATGTGCAGGTGCATTCACGTTTGGCGCGAATGGTAGGAAAATTTTTCCCAGCAGAACACTTGCCTGAAATCCGTGCGCAATTTGCGAAGTATGGTTACGGTCTTATCTTAATCAATCGATTTCTGACTGGCTCACGCTCGATTATCTCAATTTCAGCAGGGATTTCACGACTAAATTTTTTTCTGACGCATCTTTGTGCCCTCGTAAGTGCCGTGGTGTGGAATATCTTGATGGTGTTCGGCGGCTATGTGCTGGGCGATAACTGGCAAACTTTAGGCGAATACATCACCACATACGGCACAGCACTAACGGTGATTGTACTGCTCGTGGTTGGCTTCTTGGTCTATCGCTATCTTCGCAAATTGCGTACCTCATCTGAAAAATCTTTGTAATGCAGAAGGCAGAATCATGTTGGATGTGTTTTACCTTGCAGGACTCTCCTATCTGATTGGCTCAATTCCTTTTGCGTTTCTGCTGCTCAAATGGACAACTGGTAAAGACATTCGCACATTGGGCACGGGCAATGTCGGCGCCATGAACAGCTACGATGTAACGGGCTCAAAGCTAATTGGCATAACGGTCGGTGTATTAGATGCACTCAAAGGAGCGGCGGCAGTAATCGTGGCACAAACCTACTTTAGTGAAGGGCTTTCTGGTACTGCCTTGCTGGGACCGAAAATGTGGGCGACATTTTTTGCCGTGCTCGGGCATTGCTATAATGTCTGGCTGGGCTTCAAGGGCGGACGTGGATTAGCCACCGCCGCAGGAGCATCTCTGCTATTTATGCCATCGCTGGTCATTGCATGGCTGATAGTGTGGGTCGCCGCATGGTTTTATTCACGCAAACTGCATTTTTGTAATATCTCTGCAACTGCTTGTGTCATCCTCATCGTCCCGCTCTTTGAGCCCGTCGAAGCTATTGTCTTTATTATTGCTCTGGCTGGATTAATTTTGCTGCGCCACCGTGATGTGATGAAAGAAGCCTTTGGGGGCGGATAAGAAAAAGAAAGAACGACAAATGACGCATGGCGGCGCAGTAACGATAGAAAAACAGTCGTGAAAACGTGGTAAAATGGTTGCTCTTCATACTTGCTACCGCCGTGGGAATTGTGCAGAGCGCACCTGCACAAGAGCCTGTGCGTAAGGAAAAAATCCGAAGTGAAAGTAAAGTGCAAGAAAAAGCGGAGCGGGAAGTAAAAGCCGTAATTGATTCCATGCTGACGCTACTGGAGAAAGCCGAGTACACGGTACTGCTTTCGCGCTATGTCTATCCACCAGAGCTTGAGCGCATTCTCTCGGATGGCATGACAGTAGAAGCGTTGGCAGAGCGCTTCAAAGAAGAAAAGGCGGAAAAACTGCAAAGCGCCTTAAAAGCAATCCGTAAGCAAAAGCCAAGTTGGAATAGTGATTACACGCGTGCCACATTTGAGCAAGAAGGCAAGGATGTGGTCTTTACACGCTACAATAATCAATGGTATCTGCGAAATTAAAAATTGCAAAATTGCATCTTATCCAAACGCTCTCGCAAATTTAATCAAAAAAATGTCGGCAATCACAGAACCGCCAGTGTTAGCACCCTCATCAGGAAAAACCGTAACCTATCTTGAAGATATGGCTCAACTCGAAGAGCTGGCTCGACAGATTCGGCGCGATGTGGTGCGCATGCTTGTCATGGCACAGTCGGGTCATACAGGAGGGTCACTGGGTATGGCGGATATTTTCACGGCATTATACTTTCATCTGCTACGCCATAGCCCAGAAAAATTCAGTTCAGGCGAAGAGCAAGATTTTGTGTTTCTCTCTAACGGACACATCTCGCCGGTGTGGTATGCCACGCTGGCACGTGCTGGCTATTTCCCGCTTGCAGAATTGGCAACCTTTCGCAAAATCAATTCGCGCTTGCAAGGACACCCTGCCACGGATACACATCTACCGGGCATTCGCATCGCTTCGGGTTCGCTGGGACAAGGGCTGTCGGTCGCTATTGGTGCCGCATTAGCATTTCGTTTGGACAAAAATCCCTACTTGGTCTATTGCTTGATGGGAGATGGCGAGTGTCAGGAAGGGCAGATTTGGGAGGCGGCAATGTTTGCTGCGCACCATAAAGTCGATAACCTCATCGGGATTGTGGACTGCAACAACCAGCAGATTGATGGAGAGGTCAGCAAGGTCATGCAAATTGAGCCATTTGAAGACAAGTGGAAAGCTTTTGGCTGGCGGACTTTGCACTGCGATGGCAACAACATGGCAGACATCCTCAAAACGGTCAAGATGGCACAAGCCTTGTGCGGACAAGCCAAGCCTGTGGTAATTTTAGCCAAAACCGTGATGGGCAAAGGCGTGTCCTTTTTTGAAGGCACGATGCCCGACGGCAGCAATTGGCACGGCAAGCCGCCAACAAAAGAACTCGGTGAAAAAGCCTTGTTAGAACTGCCGCCAACACGCTATGAAGACTTCTAAAGGTTGAAGCCTTCAGACGCTAATTTTCTTGGCAACAATTGCACAAACAAATATCAAAAATCAGAATAAGCTGTGCGTATCATTGCAGGTAAATTCAAGCGTCGGGTGATTCGCATCAATCGTGGTCAGGAGGTAAGACCAACTACCGACCGTGTGCGTCAAGCCGTGTTTGATACACTTGCGGTGCGCATTGATTTTACAGATTTGATTGTGCTTGACCTGTTTGCAGGTAGCGGAATTTTGGGCATAGAGGCTCTAAGCCGCGGTGCAGCGCATTGCACCTTCGTTGAGCAAAGCCGACCAGTGGCTTACAACCTTACGCAGAGTCTTAAGGCACTGCACCTTGAAGCTCAAACCCAGATTATGAATATGGATGCACTGCGATTTTTGCAGCAAACCACCACACCATACGACCTCATTTTTGCCGACCCGCCTTACAAATTCCAACACTATCAAGAATTGCTCGAAAAAATTTTTTCTTACAACTTGCTGTCAGACATAGGATACGTGGTGATGGAACATCACAAACATGAGAATTTTTCACAGCGTGCAGAGTTTGTGTTTCAGAAAGAATTTGGCAAGACTGTGGTAAGTTTCTTCGCTACACCCAAGTAGGGCATTGGAGATAAATCAAGGCGTGAGCGCCAAAAAGACACGCAACTCTAAATGGCAACAGCAATGAAACAAGCCATTTATCCGGGGACATTTGACCCATTTACATATGGGCATATAGATGTGCTGGAGCGCGCACTGAACATTTTCGATGAAGTGAGCATTGTGGTGGCGGTCAATAGTCAGAAGAAAACACTTTTTACGATTGAGGAGCGACTTGCCATGATTCGTGAGTCGCTTGCAAGCTATGAGCGTGTCAGTGTCGAGAAGTTTGAGGGCGGGTTATTGATTGACTATGCCAAGCAAAAGGGGGTCAGTGCCATCATTCGTGGGCTAAGACAGGTTGCTGATTTTGAGTATGAATTTCAAATTGCACTGATGAATCGACACTTGCATCCAGAGATTACGACCGTATTTCTGATGCCAAATGAAAAATACACCTACCTGACCTCTTCAATTATTCGAGAGGTAGCAAGTTTAGGCGGTGATGTTGGCGACTTTGTGCCGCCGCCAGTATTGCACGCTTTGCATCAAAAATTCAACAAGGGCGCGGTGAATGCCAAAGACTTGACTAAAAAGTAACTACTCAAGTTCAGCCATGCGGCGAAGTTCAGCCAGTTTAAGCAAGGCTTCAATAGGTGTGAGTTTGTTGAGGTCAAGTGCAAGTAAGGCTTGGCGCAATTTGCCATCGCTCATATCGAAGAGCGAAATCTGAAAATTATCTTTGGAAGCACTCGAGGCAGCAAGTGTCTGAACTTTAGAACGCAAGTCTTTTTCTTCCAAGATGCGCGCCGCTTCCTCACGCTCGAGTCGAGCCAGCACTTCTTTGGCGCGAGCAATCACGCTGGCAGGTAAGCCAGCCATCTTTGCAACTTCAATACCGAAACTGCTCTTGGTGGCGCCCCGCTCGATTTTGCGCAGAAAAATTATTCTGTCGCCTGCTTCAGCCACGCAGGCATTGAAGTTCTTGACCTTGCACAGATGCGCTTCCAGTTCAGAGAGTTCATGATAGTGTGTTGCAAAAAGGGTTTTGGCGCCAATCGTGTCATGAATGTATTCGGTAATTGCCCATGCAATCGACATGCCATCGTAGGTGCTGGTGCCGCGTCCAATTTCATCAAGCAAGATGAGGCTTTGGGAGGTTGCATTGTTCAAAATGTTAGCCGCTTCGTTCATTTCGACTAAGAATGTGCTTTCACCTGCTGCGAGATTATCGCTGGCGCCAACACGCGTGAAAATTTTATCAACTAAGCCAATCACAGCGCGTTCGGCAGGAACGAAACAGCCGATTTGTGCAAGCAAGACAATTAGTCCGACCTGCCGCAGATAAGAACTTTTGCCTGCCATGTTGGGTCCTGTAATCAACATGAGGCGTGTCTCATCATCAAAGCAGCAATCATTAGGCACATATTTTTCACCAGCGGGCATCAAGCGTTCTAAGACGGGATGACGCCCGCCGACAATGGTCAGCACATCGTCGTTGGTAACAACAGGCTTAACATAGCCATAGAGCGAGGCAACCTCTGCAAAAGAAAGTAGGCTATCAAGGGTAGCAATTGCCTGCGCGCTCATTTGAATACGCTCAGCATGTTGCGCAATGCTGCGACAGAGTTCTGCAAACAAGCGTGCTTCAAGTTCAAGAATTTTTTCTTCGGCAGAAAGAATTTGTGCTTCGTATTCCTTCAAGGCTGGAATGGTGTAGCGCTCGGCGTTGGTCATGGTCTGCTTGCGCTCGTAGTGTGTGGGTACTTTGTTCTTATTGGCGTTGCTAATTTCAATGTAGTAGCCAAAGACTTTGTTGTAGAGCACCTTTAGTGAAGCAATGCCAGTTTTTTCTCGCTCTTCTTGTTGGATTTGCAGCAAGCGGTCTTTTGCGGTGCTCACAATTTGGCGAAGCGCATCAAGTTCGGAATTGTAACCAGATTGAATGACCTGTCCATCAGCAAGTGTTGCGGGGGCGTCGGGCGAAATTGCCGAGCGAATAAGTGCAACTAACTCATCGCAGGGTTGGATAGCATGGTGCAAATCGGTAAGCAGCGGTGTCTGCAACTGACCAAGTTGGGATTGAATAGCAGGAAGTTGAGAAAGCGACTCACCCAGCAAGAGCACTTCGCGAGGAGTAGCACGACCGATAGCAATGCGCGAGAGCGTCCGCTCAAGGTCGCAAAGTGTTTTGAGATTTGTGCGAAGAGATTCACGAGGTGATTTTCGGACAAAAAGTTCTTCGACGGCATCGAGGCGCAAGGTAATCACGCTTAAATTTCGCGAAGGTTGAGACACCCACTTTTTGAGAAGGCGCGAGCCCATTGGCGTGAGCGTTTTATCGAGAATGGAAAGCAGTGTGCCCTCGCGTGAGCCATCGTGCATGGAGTAGAAAATTTCAAGATTGCGTCGGGTTGGTGCATCCAGCACGATGGTTTCGCCTAAGTCGAAACGAGAAATGCGCCGAATGTATTCGAGCTTATTGCGCTGGGTTTCGGCAAGATAGTTCAGAATAACCGAGGCAGCGACTTTGGCGGCGTGCAATGATTCAATGCCGAAGCCTTTCAAAGAATGCGTTCTGAAATGATTGAGCAGGGTTTGTTCAGCATAGTCGAGATTAAAAAGCCATTCATCAATTTCAGTGAAGGGCATGTTTGCCGAGGTAATGGATTGGAGGAATTCGCGCTCGGCTTTTTGTTTTTTGGAATAAAGAATTTCTGAAGGCTGAATGGTGCTAAGTGCATCTTTCAAATCGTTGCGAGACACTTGCAGGACTTGAAATTCAGCGGTAGTAACATCGATAAACGCAATGCCGATGAGGTCTTTTGCAAAGTGCAAGGCGCATAGATAGTTATTGCGCTTGGCGTCGAGCAGTTTATCGCTAAAATTGACGCCCGGCGTGATAACATCTGTAACCTCGCGTTTGACAATGCCACGTGCAAACTTAGGGTCTTCCATCTGCTCGCAGACGGCAACGCGAAAGCCTTGACGGACAAGTTTGGCAACATAATTTTCAAGTGCATGATGCGGAAAGCCAGCTAAGGGGACTTCGGCAGCGGCACCGTTGGCACGTTTGGTGAGCACAATACCGACTGCTTCAGAGACAAGTTTAGCATCCTCGTTGAAGGTCTCATAAAAGTCCCCAACGCGAAACAGGACAATGATGCCCGGATACTGTGACTTAATCTTTTCGTATTGCCGCATGAGCGGCGTGTCATCTTGTTTTTTTGCCACAGCAAATGCGCAGAAACGGTTAGAAAAACCTATGCTAATCAAAGCAAGTTTAAGGATTTTTTCGAACTTGCTTCGGCTGGCAAGACGATTGCAGAGCGCTGAGCGTAGAAGCAAAAGAGAACTTAGGCTTGTTGTTTGTAAGCCTCGGTAAAGTCAATGGCATTAAGTTCCACAAAGAATGTTGCGCCTTTATTTTGCCCTTCTGATTCAGCCCACACGCGCCCGCCATGCAATTCAACCCACTGTTTGACAATCGCAAGACCTAAGCCCGAAGAACTTTCGCCGCCTGTGGGACGCGCCGAGAGACGTTGAAATTTACCGAAGAGCTTTTGCTTGTCTTCTTCAGTCAGACCTAATCCTTCATCACGAACTTCAAAAATGACCTTTGTGGGAACGATGCCAACAGAAGGCGTGATGCCATCAATAGTGAGAAGTTTCTTTTTGACGCTGACCCAGATATTGCGACCCGGCGGAGAGTATTTGATGGCATTGGAGACAAGGTTATCAAAAATGCTTTGCATCTTTTCAACATCAACTTCAGCATATGCATCACGTTCGAGTGAGAGATGAATTTTCTGATTCTTATTCTGTGCATTGATTTCGTTGTGCTTGACCACAAACTCTGCAATAGTTGCAATGTCAGCGGGCTTTTTATGTAGCTCAACTTTACCGCTTTCTATGGCGGCTTGTTCGAGCAGAGACTTGACCAGATTATACATCTGCTCGCTGGATTGATAAATCGCTTGAGCATGTTTGCGCACGAAATCGGTGTCGTCAGCTTGTTCAGCGATGAGTTCAGAGAAAGTCATGACGGCAGTCAGAGGATTTTTCAAGTCGTGCGCCGCAATATGCAGAAGTTCTGTTTTAAGGGCGTTTGCTTCTTGCAGAGCTTCGTTAGCTTTAGCCAGTTCTACAGTTTTCAAGCGATAAATTTCAGCTTCCTTTTCAGCTTTTTCCACAGCAAACGCAATTTGTTGATTAGCCAGCTTGCGGTTCAGCTCTTCGCCCATCACTTCCGACTTGATTTGATAAAACTTTTCAATATGTTCTAATGCTGAGCGGTAGACACCTCTTTGCTTGTAGAGTTCTGCCAGTGCCTGATGTGCCTTATAGATTTCAGGTTTGGCGTTAATTTCTTCGGCAACCTCAAGACCCTTTTCAAGATGATGCTCGGCACGATCGGCGACTTCTTTGGAGAGAAGAAAACTGCCCAACGCCAGATGCACAACCGCTTGACCATGTCGGTCGCCAATTTGTTCCATAATCGAAAGGCTACGTTCAAAGTACTCAATGGCTTGCTCACTGTGGTCGAGCTTTTCGTAGACGGCGCCAATGTCTTTAAGTGTCGTAGCAACACTTTGTTTATCATCTAAGGCTTCGAAGAGCTTGAGACTTTCGAGCAGGTTATTGAGGGCTTGCGTATGTGCACCAAGTTCAGAGTAGACATTGCCAATACTGGCAAGCGCCGTAGCTTCGCCTTGTTTGTGCTTAATTTCCTTGTAGAGTTGGAAACTTTGCTGAAAGTAACCCAGTGCGCGTGAAAACTCCCCAAGTTTGAAGTAGATACTGCCAATATTATTGATGCAGGAGGCTCCACCGATTTTGTAGTCAAGGCTGCTGTAGAGCTTATGACTTTGTTCAAAATAATCTAAAGCACGCGGATAATCGCCAAAGTCGGCGTAGATATTTCCCAAATTATTTAATGCGCTGGCTTCGCCTGAGGTATCGCCAAGTTTTCGGAAAAGATATAAGGCTTCGTTAATATCACGCAGAGCAGACTCGTAATCTGAGTACTGCTGATAACATAAGCCACGATTGCGCAAACTGCGGGCGATACCTGACTCATAGAGAAAATTCTTGGAAAGTTCCAGTGCTTGTTCAGCTCGAGCCATGGCACTTTTAAGGTCTGTACGCATCACGCTCCAGGCATAGTCGTTCAGCGCATCGACAATATCACGCGGGTCATTAGCAGACTGGATTTTGGCGTCTAACTTCTTGAGCAGTTCTATCATAGGTAATCATGATTTTGATTGTGGTTGGTCGCTTTGGCGCAAATTTAAAAGTTCTGGTGTTAAACAAATATTGCATTTTACATTGAAAAAAAAAGCGTTCTTACTTTTTCAATCCCAAAAAACTTGTAAGATGGACATACTTTTGCAGCAGGAAAATATCCTCAGCCTCCTAAGCCTGACTGTCATGGAAATTGTCTTAGGCATTGACAACATCATTTTTATTGCCATTTTGGTAGGACAGTTGCCGCCTTCGCAGCGGGAGCGCGTGCGCTTTCTGGGGCTCATGATTGCGCTACTCCTACGCTTGATGTTTCTTTTGGCAATTGCATGGATAGCTTCGCTCAACCAGACGCTCTTTCCGGTCGGTGACTTCGAGGTTTCAGGCAAGACAATCGTGATGATAGCCGGTGGATTATTCCTGATGTTCAAAGCTATTAGCGAAATTCATAGCAAGCTTGAGGGTGAAAAAACAGCAGACACACAACCACCGACGACACTGGCGGGCGTGCTGGTGCAATCGACCGTGTTGAGCCTCGTGTTCTCCATTGATTCTATTGTAACGGCAATTGGGCTGGCGCGTGAGATTTTGATTATGGCACTGGCGATTATCATATCTACAGCCGTAATGGTTGTGTTTGCAAAAAGTATTGGAGATTTTATCGAGCGCCATCCCACAATCAAAGTCTTGGGCTTAGCCATGCTGCTGATGATTGGCGTGGTATTGGTTGCAGAAGGATTGCATATCGAGTTCCCGAAAGGCTACATGTATTTTGCGATTGCTTTTTCGCTCTTTGTAGAGAGCATCAACATAAGGGTGCGCAAAAAAGCCTCGTTAGTCGAACGCACAATTCGCCACGCACTTGAAGCAAAAGCGGAGCAAGAAGAGACAAAACGCTAAAATGCAGAATCTTGCCCCATTGCCTGCTAAGCTGCTAAGTGCCACGACGAAAAATTTTCACAAGTTCAAATAAGGCGATACCGACCGCTACGGCAACATTGAGCGAATGCTTGACACCATACTGCGGAATTTCAATTGCAAAGTCACAGGCTGATAGAACATCATCATCAATGCCTGTAACCTCATTGCCGACAATCAAGCACAGGGGAAATTCATCAGGGCGAACGGTGTCGTAAGGACGACTGCCATCTGTAATTTCCAATGCGCAAAGCCGAACGCCTTGCGCTTTCAGCCACGACATGGCATCGAGCGGATTTTTGAAGTAAGTCCATTTGACCGTTTCAGTTGCCCCAAGTGCGGTCTTCTCAATTTCTTTGCGTGGTGGGGTAGCTGTGTATCCCGTGATAATGATTTGGTCAATGCGAGCCGCATCGCAAGTGCGAAAAATAGAGCCAACATTCCACATAGAACGAATGTTCTGAAGCATCACATAAATCGGATGCTTCGGGATGTGCTGAAATTCTTCAGGTGAAAGACGCGCCATCTCTGCACCAGAGAGCTTGCGAAGTGGCATGGTCGACCAAGTGTGTTGATGGTGGAATTCACAGAGCAAGTGCAAACAACGCCGTCAAGTTAAAAGCGAGTTGTAGATTGAGCCAAACTTTGTTCATCGGTTTGAACTTTAGGCAGTTCAACAATGAACGTGCTGCCTAAATCCTTGCCAGCAGATTCAGCCCAAATTCTACCATGGTGAAGTTCTACAAGTTGCTTGGCAATGGAGAGCCCCAAGCCAGTTGAAGTTTCATTGCCCGTAGGTTGAGCCGACAGGCGTTGAAACTTCCCAAAAAGTTTTTGCATGTCATCATCTGTCAGCCCTTGACCTTCATCTTTGAATTCAATACGAATGTAATTCTCTCGTTCAGAGACTGTAACCCTAATGCGCTTACCAATAGGTGTGAATTTAATGGCGTTGCTGATGAGGTTCTCAAACACCTCACGCATCCAAGTCAGGTCAATCTCTGCAACAGCATCTGGGCTAAGCACCTGAAAGTCTAATTGTTGAAGTTTCATCTCGGCCTGCAGACGATTGGCATCCAAGACTCGGTGCAGAAGGTCGGCAATGAGCACTTTTTGCACTTTAAGTTGAATGTTACGGCTTTCAATGGCGGCGTTTTGCAAGAGGTCCTTGATGAGTATGAGCATGCGTTCGGCGGCGCGGCGAATAGCTTTGATTTTTTCAACAAGAAAATGTGATGAATCAAGCTCTTCGAGAATGAGCGCTGAAAAGCCAAGAATGGATTGAAGCGGATTTTTAAGGTCGTGTGCCGCAATGCTTAAAATTTCGGTCTTGAACATGCTGGCTTCCTCGGCACGCTGACGCTGAGCTTCAGCCTTATGGCGTTCCTCTGCCAAGAGGACATTAAGTTTGGTGAGATATTCATTTTGAGCTTTGTACTGTGCCGCCGCATGCCGTTTCTGTCGGTAACTATACACGGACAGCACGACAATAACCAGCAAAAATATCACACTCCCAACAAGTGAATTGCGCACCAGCCCCTGATTTTCATTTTCTTTCTTAAGAAGCTCAATTTGGCTTTGCCGACGCTGCATATCGTAAAGCGCTTGCATATTGGCCACAGCCCGCACGTTTTGCTCATTGAGCACGGAGTCTTTGAGTGCCTCAGCAAGTTTGAGATAGGTATAGGCTTTCTCAAACTCATGCTTCGCTGCGTAAATCTCGCCAAGCGTACGAGAAACATCCATCAGTTTTTCTTTGCTATTGAACTGCTTTGCAATCTTGAAGCACGCTTCAGCATGAGAAAGAGCGGTATCCAACTGACCTTGCTTGAGGTAAATTTGCGCAATGTTGTTAAGGCTGGTGGCAATACCCCAGCGCGAATTGGTTTCTTGTAGCGATTGCAAAGCCGCAAAGTGAAAGCCCAATGCTTTGTCATAGTCACCAATTTTGCTGTAAATGATACCCAAACGAATCCGAATGCTTTGGATACCATCTCGGTCACGAGTTTCTTCTCTCAAGCGCAGCGTGCGGTAAGCATATTTTAGAGCGGTGTCGTAGTCAGCCATGAGCTCATATGTTTCAGCAAGTCTGATGCAGCAGTATGCAATGCCGCGTTTATCGTCGATGGCTTCAAATTCTTGCAAGGCGCGTGACATATACTCAATGGCTTGTGGCAGTGCGCCTTGCTGCTTATAGACATTACCAATGTTATTTAGTGCATAACCAGCTTCGACAGAATTGCGCGGCGGCTGTTCAGCGTGTTGCAGTGCATTGAAAAAGAAGTCCATCGCTTTAGATAAATCCCCGCGATTGAAGTAAATCACGCCGGTAAAGTTCTGATTTTGCGCCAAGCCATCTTTGAAATTCAATCGACGCGAAAGGCTCTCTCCTAAGCGGGCATATTTGAGAGCAGAATCCAAATCATACCAACGATACTCCCAAGCGATAGCATTGCAAACTCGCGCCAGAGTGGAATCGGTAGATGAAGACAGTTGCTGCATCAAGCTGTCAATAACTTGACGATTTTGTCCAAATGCAGGGCTGCTTAGACAAAGCAGGAGAATAATAGCCTGAAAAAGTCTCATAAGCACAGCAGTGCGCATAGAATTAAACCCAGAGAGTTAAACCCAGAGAGGCGTCCGAAGTTAGCAAACTGTCAGAGAAACACAACTGACAAAAGTTCGCAAGATATGCCGCAAAACTCAATTTAAGGCTTTTGCGAACAAGTCGTATTTTTGCAGCCAAACAAAAACCTTGGTGATATGGACATTCAGACGCTGGCAATAATTTTGCCGATGGTGGTCATTGCAGCAGCGCTACTTTTTATCCTGTTGGAAAGAATCTTCCCATATGATGAAGGACAGCCATTCCTTCGTGAAGGCTTTTTCTCTGACCTGATTTTTTATGCACTCCTGCAAAGTTATGTGCTCTCGCTGGTGATTGGTGCATTCATTTATTGGATAGATGCGCAAACTGGGCTTTCTCGCTTGAGGCTGGTTGGTGAGTGGCCATTGTGGGCACAAATTGTATTCTTTGTGGTGACGCATGACTTTTACATCTACTGGTTTCATCGGTGGCAGCACCGTCATAGTGTGCTCTGGCGGTTGCATGAGGCGCATCATTCTGCCAAACAAGTGGATTGGATTGCAGGAATGCGCTCACACTCACTGGAAATTCTAATCAATCAAACGATTGAATTTGCGCCGATTATTTTGCTTGGGGCTTCCCCAGAAGTGGTGCTGATAAAAGGTGCCATAGATGGCATCTGGGGAATGTGGATTCACAGCAACATCAATGTCAAAACAGGCGTGCTACAATTTGTCATCAATGGACCAGAAATGCACAGGTGGCATCATGCCAAAGAAATTAAAGAAGGCGGACTCAACTATTCCACCAAACTGGCAATTTGGGATTGGCTATTCGGTACTGCCTATCTGCCAAAAGAAAAACCCTCTGGCTACGGCATCACTGATGAACGGTATCCATTGAGCGTTGTGGATGCCCCGTGGTATGTGCGTCTGTGGTGCGACACAAAAAGCTACATCGAACAACATCTCTATGCGTTTCGACCGTTCGAGAGCTGAAGCACACATTTAGGTTGTGTTACCATGATGGATTCCTCGCTTTGCTCGGAATGACAAAAAAGAGGGCTTGGAATGACAAAAAAGAGGGCTTGGAATGACAAAAAAGAGGGCTTGGAATGACCGAAAAAATGCGCAGAGCATCTGTGTTCTGCGATATGACAAATGCGCAACAGTGCCGCAAAACCTACACATTCATTTGCCAACTTAATAAAGCCACAATTTTGCCGCAGAATCAAACTCCTGCTTGACTTCCTGACGATGCGCAAGAATAGTTTTACGCTCCATCAAAAGTGCGACTTGCTCGCTTTCATCTAATCGAGACTGCAAACGTTTCAGATTGTCGTTCAAAAGTGTATCGTAGCGTTCAAGAATCAGTTTTAGTGTAGCATCCAAGAAAGCCTGAAGGCATCGGCGTGCATGTTGGCGTGAACTCTCTTGAGGCCAGCGCTCTGAAATAGGCGGCTCGATAAGCAAACCAGAGATGAAATCCCGCAGTTCAGAACTCTCCAAATAAGCTAATTCGCTGGGCAGGTCGAGTGCACGCTGACCCTGTGCAGCCGCATGCTGATAGCGCAATAGGATAAACTCCACTGCCGCTTTTACTAAGGGATGCCGAAGTTCCAATAGGCTCAAATGCTCCGCAACAAATTCAACAACAGCGGAGCCGTACGACAGACTTTCTAAAAATGCTTTCAAAAACGTGTGCTCGTTTACCGAAAGCGCATCAGAAGGTGCAGGCACAACGCTTGGCGTCTCTGGCATGGAGACGGGTGACGTGGTGCGGGCGGTGGTGCGACTGGGCTGCTTTTGGCGTTCAGCTAGTTGGCGGGCTTTTTCGCGGTAGAGTAGAGAAGGACTGATATCGAGTTTTTCAGCCAGTCTCTTGAGGTAAATCTCCTGTGAGAGTTCATCTGGAAGTTTGAGCACTAAAGCAACAAGGTCAGTAACAGAGTTGCGAAGTTTCTGTGGCTCGGAGAGTGCGCCGCTTTGCTCAAAGGTTTGTAGCTTGAAGTCGAAAAATGACATGCGCCGTTCTTGAATGAGTTGGCTCATTTCTTGAGCCCCAAACTTGTAGAGAAAACTATCTGGGTCATGCCCATCGGGCAGGGTAACGATGTTGGGCACAATGCCTTGCTCGAGCATCACATCAATGCCGCGCATCATTGCCGCAATGCCAGCGCGGTCGCCATCGTAGAGAAAAAGAATGTGTTGAGCATAGCGGGCAATCAGGCGCACTTGGTCGGCGGTAAGGGCAGTGCCGCTGGACGCCACCGTATTGCAAATACCAGCTTGATGCATGGCAATAGCATCCATATAGCCCTCAACTAAAATGGCTTCACCTTTTTTGCGAATCTCATCTTTAGCAAAGTTCATAGCATAGAGCAACTTCGATTTCTCATAGAGCTTACTCTCTGGTGAGTTGAGGTATTTCGGGGTATCTTTTTCATCGCTAAGCAATCGACCAGCAAAACCAACAACTTTGCCGAACGGTGAAAACACTGGAAACATCGCACGATGACGAAAAACATCGTAGTACTTTTGGGATTTTTCACTGTAAGCTGCGAGCCCAAGTTGCGCCAAAAGTTCTATCGAGAAATTGGCTTGTTGAGCAGCAGAGAGAAGCCTATCCCAGTCATTGTAGGCATAGCCTAAGCCAAAATGCGAGATGGTCTCGTGTGTTAAGCCACGACTTCTGAAGTAGTCAAGGCAAATTTTGCCCTCAGCTGAAGTAAGCGCCGTGTGAAAAAACTTTGCCGCAAAACGCATGAGCTCATACTCAATGCGCTCTTTTGCTGGTGCAGGCGAACTGGGTTCATATGCAGATAAGTCGACGCCGACTTTGCGCGCCACAATTTTCACGGCATCAATGAAACCGACTTTTTCCATTTCCATAACAAAGGTGAAAACATTCCCACCTTTGCCGCTGGAAAAGCACTTATAGATTTGCTTGTCTGGCGAGACGAAAAAAGATGGGGTTTTTTCGTTGGTAAAAGGTGAGCGAGCTTTGTAGTTCTTCCCCGCTGGCTGTAGCGCGATGTATTCAGAGACAATATCAACAATGTCAGCCAAGCGGCGAATTTCTTCAATTTTTTCTTCGGGCAATCTCATACCGTAAGCCAAAAATTTATTTTTCTGTAAAGCTCTCTTTGAGTGCGAAAAAAACGTTAAGTTTGTGCCTTACCTCTGCTGATTGTCAAGTGACACATAGAAACACATAGAAGCTATGGTGGAGATACTCAGCATGATTTTCCGCAATTCAGCTCAAACAACACCTTAACGCAAAAATTGTATAGAAAACGATGTCGATGCAATCCAACACACCGTTAAGCACTGCATCAGCAAAACCTGATGCGAAAAAGCGAGAGATGCTGTTTCATGAAATCCGAGCGGCACTGCACAATCCGGATGCGCTCGAAGATAACATCCTGCTCAACTATGTTGCCGCTCTGGAGAAAATGTTAGCGGTGCACGACCATGTACCGATACTGCATTACTACATTGCACTGGCAAGCGTCCGCTACGCCCTTCGCTGTATCAAACAAAACGATGAGGTCGGCACAGAGCGCTCATTCGAGACGGCGATGAGCCATCTTGAAAAGGCAATTGCGATGAAAAATGATTTAGCTGAAGCGCACATTTTGGAAGCGTATATCTACGCACAAAGAATTATCGCCGTCCCAGCGGATGCAATGAAATATGCTCTTCGCATTGCTGAAACCTTAGGAAAGGCTAAAGTAACAGAGCCCAACAATCCACGCCTGCATTTGGTGGAAGGAATCACATCGTTTGTTATCCCGGAGTCATTTGGCGGCGGTATCAAAAAAGCCATTGAATCCCTAAACCGAGCAGAGCAGTGCTTCAAAACCTACAAGCTCGAATCGCCCATGTTCCCTGACTGGGGACGAGAAGAAGTGTATGCTTGGCTCGGCAAAGCCGCATTTGAAGAAGAAAACTATGGTCTGGCCAAGCAATACTATCAGCACGCTTTGTCCATCAAACCAGATTACGACTGGGTGAAAAACACATTGCTTGTTGAGCTGAACCAAAAGCGACCCTGAAAACCTGAAAAGTAAGGGAAGCAGAGCAGAAGCAGTGTGCAGCAGATGGGCGCTAAGTCCATCGAAGTTCAGTGATAAAGCCCCGTCAGGACTTAGCGCTCCAAGCAAGCAAAATCAAAGGGAAGACTTCCACTTGTCAGCAAATAACTTTGCATGATGATTGCTGATGTAGTTCAAGACAACTTTGCTATCGTCTGTAAGGGTCAGGCTGATACTGGTGGAAGCATGAACCCAAACGCCCTTGTAGTAGGGCTTAACAATTTCTGGTGAGCCAAACTTTTTTGAGAGCTTGCCTTCAAGTTCTTTGAGTATATCGCTGGTAGAGATTTTGCCTTCGTATTGGAAAATGCAGGTGGCTTGCACAAGCTGATTTTCTACGAAGGTATAAACAAGCATAACAGGATAGCCTTCCTCTTCTGCTTTGTAGAAAAGCCGATTGGGAGCCTCTTTGACTAATGTGGCGGTTTCAACTGAGGTAACCTGCGCAAGCGACATTCCCCAAGAGACACTGCGAAAGGAAACTTCCTGCTTCTGCACAAACGCAACAGCCAGTACAACGAATAAACCGATAATAGACTTAAGTACCATATTACTTCTACTCACTTAGGTTTCCATTTCCACGCAAATTTAAACACACTAAATCGTAGTAGAGTGCAAAAAACAACGTTAAAAAAACATTAAAAATGAGGCAGTAACTTGACATGCTACTTGGCGAATGCTACTTGGCGATAAAGTGACACCCAAGCATAGCTTGCAATACGCAAAGATTTACGTAACTTATCGTTTTAGAGAAAGCAAATTTCTACTGTGTATGTATCCCACTAAGCAAGATGAGGCGCTGCTCAGCGAAACCTTACTGTGGCCATCTGTTGTGGAAATGATAGACACTGCAGAAAGGATTGTGATATCTACGCATGAGAATTCCGATGGAGATGGTTTAGGAAGTCAGGTGGCATTGATGGCGATGCTGCGAAGTTTAGGCAAGCAGGTTACGCTTATAAACCCAACGGCTGTGCCAAAAAACTACCAGTTTCTCCCCTTCATGAAGGAGGTGTGGGTGTTTGATGAAAAAAACGAGTTGCACATTCAAAAGCTGCAGGATGCAGACCTGTTTTTCTTGCTTGACACCAATAACATCGGACGTACGCGTGCTATCCGCTCACATGTCTTAGAGGTAAAACATGCAGGTAAAGTGAAAATTATCTGCATTGACCATCACCTTGAACCGCAGGAGTTCGCCGATGTCATGCTATGCCGAAGTTCAGCTGCCGCAACAGGGGAACTGATGTATGAACTCGTTCGAGAAATGGAACGCTACTACGCACGACCCTTGCTCGATAAAACCGTCGCCACAGGTCTCTACACTGCTATCATGACCGATACAGCATCGTTTAAGCTCCCGAAAACTACCGCTCGCATTCATCGTATCACAGCAGAATTGCTTGAGGTTGGAGTTTCCCCAATGGAAATCTATGACAATATCTACAACACCCTCTCCTTAGGCACACTGCAGCTCATCGCACAAGGAATTGCAAACTTGCATACCCTTGAAGACAATGCAATTGCTTATCTCTTTGTTACGCAGGCAATGCTACGCGAAACAGGAGTCGGGCTTTCTGACACCGAGCGCTTGCTGGAATATCTCTTGGGACTGCCGACAACAAAAATCGCTGTGATGTTTATTGAAATGCCAGATGGCACAACAAAAATTAGCTTCCGCTCCCGTGGCGATTTAGCTGTCAATAAAATTGCAAAAAGCTACGGCGGTGGCGGACACAAAAATGCCGCCGGCTGCACCGCCCCATTCCCACTCCAACAAACCATATCGCAGGTCTTGCAGCAATGTGCTCAAATTCTTCGCACAGGAGAGCTTATACCCGTCTAAAGCCTGCATACTCTACACAAATAGCGGCTCAACACGCTCAAGCGCAAGTATCAGTGCAATGCCAGAAATCGCGCCAGATAAGACAAGATTCCACTCGCGCCGAGGTGCTTTGAGCAAATCAACAATCACAAACGACAACCCTAACGCCACAAGCACAATAAACAGCTGACCCACTTCCAACCCCACATTGAAAGCAAAAAGCGGCATGAACAAATTCTCTTCTGCACCCAGTATCTGCCGAAGAAAATTCGAAAAACCCAACCCGTGAATAAGACCGAAAAATGCAGCCCCACCATATTTGAGCCAGCTGCGCTGTTCAGTATGAGCGGCTTGTGACGAGAAGATATTGACAAGGCAAGTGAAAATAATCGTAACAGGAATAAGAAACTCAATTAGGTCTGTGGGAATATCAATCAAACGCAAAGTAGCTAATGCAAGCGTCAGGCTATGCCCAACTGTGAAAGCCGTAACTAACCAAACCAACTGCTTCCACGCACGCAACGGATAGACTGCCGCAAGGGCAGTAACAAAAAGAATGTGGTCATAACCTTTGAGGTCAGAGATATGCTCAAAACCCAGACGAAGAAAAGTATAAAAACTCGACATTGCAGCAATTAAAATTTGTAGTGCAAATTTAAGCCTGTTCTGGCACTGGACGCTTCACCAGCGATTCATACTGCACGTTGCAACCGCTCCTTTTCAGCGTAGCAGAAACACTGCAATACTTCTCCATGGAAAGCCCTACGGCATGCTCCAAATCCGCAAGCTCGGCGTCAGGACTGGTGAGTTCGTAGCGAAACTTCACCTTCGTGAAAACCTTCGGATGCTCATTGGCGC
>Ga0308411_10000029_pt1 | contig 73293 bp, 59 predicted proteins | sample HotsprottomLayer_2_FD_203530 | JGI IMG/M metagenome (GOLD analysis project Ga0308411, IMG submission 203530) | Hot spring phototrophic mat microbial communities from Octopus Spring, Yellowstone National Park, Wyoming, United States -... | ecosystem: Environmental > Aquatic > Thermal springs >... | reverse complement strand
GTTATGACTGTAAAGCCTATACCTACCATCCATGTTAAAAGATTGAGGCTTCTGTTCATATCCTCAAATCGTTTATTTACATCCTCAAACCTTTTGTTAATATCCTCAAACCGTTTGTTAATATCTTCAAACCGTTTGTCTGAGTAGTGTAGTAGCTCTTTAAACCTCTTATCAGTGTATTCTCTTTGTTCCTCGAATTTTTTATTCATGTCTTCAAACCGTTTATCTGAGTAGTGTAATAGCTCTTCAAACCTCTTATCAGTGTATTCTCTCTGCTCCTCAAATCTCTTGTTCATCATCTCTATCAGTAGCCTTATATCTTCTCTAATTTCCGATATTTCTTTTTTCATCTCTTCTCTAACCTCCGATATTTCTTTTCTCATTTCTTCTCTAACCTCCGATATTTCTTTTTTCGTTTCTTCTCTAACCTCCGATATATCTTTCTTGAGTTCCATTAGCCTATCAGAAATAATTAACAGGTCCTTGCTGATTAACTTGAAGCCTTCTTTTGTCTCATACCCTAATTCCTTTACGTCGCTTTTCTCTGAGAATGATTCAACTACTACTCTCACATACCTTTTGAGTGCTTCCCTGTCTTTGACCTCGAAAGCTCTTGATAATTCCTCTTCTAGTATGTCTTCAAGCAATGCCTTTGCCATGTTAATCAATATAATTAATTATTTTAGTATCTGTCAAGAATTATGCTAACTTTCAGCACTTAATTAAAAGGGTGCTATTTAGCACAAGTGCTATGAAGCACAATGTGCTATTTAGCACATAATATGAAGCACTTAATTAAAAGTGTGCTATTAAGCACCCCACCCTCCCACCCTTAAGATTCTAAGGGGGGCTATCGCCTGCCTTAACCCTAATAGAGAAGTGCTTTTAGCACAAAGTGCTTTTAGCACAATGTGCTATGAAGCACACACCCTATTTGATATAGAGAGGTTTCACCTCTCAACGCTCTCCAATCAATAAGAGAGTGCTAATAAGCACAAAGTGCTATTAAGCACCCCACCCTTTTTATCGTTGGAAGGCTCCGCCTTCCAACACCTTCGTAATTTTATAAAAGTCCTATTCAGCACCAACTCTATTTGTGCTTAAAGCACGTTATTATAGAGAGGCTTCATCTCTTTAACTCTTCAGAATATGTAAATAAGAAGGTGCTACAAGCACACAGTGCTTAAAGCACAAGGTGCTAATAAGCAGAAAGTGCTATGAAGCACCCCACCCTAGTTATCTGAAGAGATGCTATCGCATCTCTTCACTCTAGTTAAGAATGTTTAATAAAAAGGTGCTATGTAGCACAAGGTACTACTTAGCACAAAGTGCTATTTAGCACAATGTGTTATTAAGCATCTTACTTTAAGTAGCCTGACCTCTCACTCTACTTGATATAGAGAGTTTTCACCTTTTTATACCTCACTATAAGTTTTTTTATTCTCAATACCCTACGAATGAAAAACTTCACTTATATTTGCTTTTAAAAACAGCTAAATAAACAGGTCATCTAGCACTTTGAAAGTAGTTACTTTATGTAACCAGAGCACTACAATTTACATAAGTTAAGTAAACAACTGAATTGATAGCGAATAAACTTACTATATATTCTCTACCAAACTCTCTGAGTTTGCTAATACTCTATATTTTCTTTAACAATTATAATTGATGATAAAAGAATTTTCAGTAAAAGAAGTTGAGATTGACAAAATAAAGCTTGGTAAGAGGCAAAGGAAATATATAGGTGACATAACACCACTAAAGAAAAGCCTAAAAGAAATTGGGCTAATCAACCCTATAATAGTATCAGAAGACTTAAGGTTAATAGCAGGTTATAGAAGGCTCTTAGCAGCAAAAGAGCTAGGCTGGAAAACGATACCATCAAGAATAATACCCCTCAAGTACGAAAACCTTTTTGAAGATATAGAATTTCACGAGAACTACTCAAGAAAAAACCTTTTTCAGGAAGAGGTAGAAGAAGTAATAAAAAGCAAAAACGAAAAAAGCAGTGGTTTAATTAAGAAATTAATAGCAAAGATTTTTAAACTCAAGCAATGAAAAAGTTTATCCTTTTAACTTCAATAACCATAATACTCCTAATAAAAACCTTAGCTTACGGTGACATAAACATAGTCAACCACATGCTAATAATAGATGGCAAGGAGAACCAAATAATTTCTAGATTCCTGATAGAAGTGAGCCAAGAAAAGTCATTAATCTTCTCAAGTTCAGCCGAAATAAAAGAAATCTTAGTAGCAAACCAAAAAGTGCCATTCTCTAAAAATCCAAGTGGCAACATATACATCGCTAACCTACCAACCTACCAAAACAGAATAACAGTAGAGGTAAGAGTTAACTATGAAATAGTTAAGGAAATAAACAAAAACGCAATGGTAGTATTATCAGAAGTTATGAGAACTTTACCCAATCTAGAAGTTCAAAACCAAAAGTATATTGATTCAACAGTAGTAATAACTAACATGCCAAATGACATAAAGATCTTTGACGGAAATACAGTAATAACGAACGTAAAGGAAGAAACGAGGAAATACTCAACCCCACTATGTCTAGGCTACTTCAACTTATTTAGCTATTCTCAAAACAATATACAATTCAAAGTTATCATCCCCGAAGGTAAAGAAGAGATTGGCTTAAACCTAATATCTTGGCTAAGAACAGCGTTACAATTCATAAACTACCTAGGCACCGAAGCAAAATATAAAACCGTAAACATCATTTACTACGAAAATGCTGAAATATCCGAAAGTATCTTGAACAACATAATCATATCGAGGCTATACAAACCTGAAGGTAAAGAGTATTTCAAAAATATAGATAGCTTACAAAACTTCATAACTCTGACCCACGAACTACTCCATCTGATGTTACCTGAAGAAATAGGTAACGATATAATAGACATTATTGAAGGATTTATACAATTCCTAGCTATAGAATCCCTAGAATACACATTTGGCAACTCTTACCCTAAAGAATTAGTATACAACTCGTATTTCATAACCCTAAACAATTACAAAAAATCTGAAAATGAATTAGCTCTAGTCAGATACAGAAAATACCCCCTTGTATTCAGATATATTAACAGCATAGTAGGCAAAGCCCAGTTAGAATCGTTATTCAAATTTCTATCAAAGCAAAATGCTATAACTACACAAATATTTGAAAAGGCCTTTAGTGACTTAACTGGTTTAAGTTTCAGAAACTTTAGAGAACTATTCGATGGAATACCTACATTGTGGGAACTATCATTGATAGTCTCAGAAAACGAAGCCAAAATACTGTCAACAGCTCCTATTGAAATAGTAGTACCTTTAGAAATATTCCTAGATTACACAAACTACACGATATCAGCAGAAATACCAAAAAGCGGAAGTACAAACATTATGTTACCCAACAATGTAAAATCTCTCATTCTAAACAAAGGCAGAATATTCCCAGAACAAACGATGGCTAATAATTTCCTCAACCTTAAGATTCCTCCCCATCTAACAAGGTACTTAACAATCCTTGAGGATATTATAAATTCAGAGCAAATATCAATATCAAAGTACTCAAAATCTCTATCAAAAAAAGTCCAAAAAAACATAAAATCCATTAAACTAACCAAAAAAATAATTTTTGGTGAAAGGTATGTTAAAATAGTACCTGAACACTTTTATAGATCAGAAGAAGACATAATCATATATGCCTCTCTAACAACGCTATTTAAATCCACCTACAGTGTAATAGTGATAAGCTTTGGGCAGGGATACTATATAAAAGACTTTATTATTTTATATTGACAACATTAACAGGCTTACCACTTATGAAAGACTTTATATTGTTCACTGTCGTATCTGCAATCCTCTGAACAGCTTCAACACTATTAAAAGCGTTATGCGGCGTAAAAACAACATTCTCCCTATGTATGAGTATGTTACCCTGAATAACCGAAACGAATTTAGAGTAATCAGAAGAATCAAAAATCAAGGTATCCTCTCTCATTAACTCTTCCTCACCTTCAATAACATCAAGCCCAACACCTGCTATTATACCCTTGTTTAATCCATAGAGTAAAGCGTTATTGTCTATTAGAGCCCCTCTAGCTGCATTTATCAAAATAACCCCTTTCTTCATTTTATTAACCACTTCCATGTTTATCATGTGATGAAGATCAGGAGAATACGGAACATGTAAGGTTATTATGTCAGATGTACTTATAAGCTCATCAAACGAAACATACTTAAATCCTAATAAACTTGCCATCAACATATTTGGGAATCTGTCGTAAGCAACAACTTCCATACCAAACCCTAAAGCAATCTTTATAACATGTAAACCTATTTTACCAGTTCCCACAACTCCTATCCTTTTACCCTTCAAATCAAACCCTCTAAGTCCCTCTAAAGAGAAATCACCTCTTATAGTCCTAACATAAGTTCTGTGTATGTTCCTAGAAAGAGACAAAATAAGAGCAAAAGTGTGTTCAGCAACAGTGTTTTCACCATAATTCGGCACATTAGAAACTACTATACCCTTACTCTTAGCATGAGCAACATCTATATGGTCAAATCCTGTGGACCTAGTCGTAACGAACTTCAAATTCGGTATTCTATCAATGATTTCCTTTGAAACCTTAGAGTAAATGAAAGTAGAAATAATATCAGCATCCTCAAAAGAATCAATCTTAACATCCTGTATAGGCTGCTTATAAAACTTAATCACATGCTCCTTTAACTCTTTTTGATAGAAGCTCTTCTCCCACGACTCTTTTACCTCAAAGAAAGCAATCTTCATAAAGCCCCCCTTTACCTACAATTTTTGTACTATTTTTTTGTAGTTCAACAACAAAAAGCAAATAAAAGTAATTATATTGAAAAACAGGGTTTTCCTGCTTCCTAGTAAAGAGGTTTTTACCTCTCTACACCATCCAATTAATAAGAGAGTGCTTATAGCACTTAATTAGAAAGTGCTACGAAGAACCCCACCATATTTTATGAAGAGAGATTTCATCAAAGAGACTTCGTCTCTCTACATTCTCAAGAATGTGCTTAGAGCACGATGTGCTTAAAGCAGTTAATTGAAAATATACTAGTAAGCACCCAAGCCTTATTTGATGTAAAGAGACTTAGAAACTCCACTCCACCCAATGTTTAATAAAGAGTGCTATCAAGCACAAGGTGTTACTAAGCACAGCGTTATGAAATATACCGTGCTATGAAGCACCGTACTCATTTTTATCCGAAATATTATACACATTAAAGATGCTACCTATCTTTGTATCCTTAAAAAGTTTTTTCAAAAAAGCATCCTACTATTTTGCCTTTAAGTTCAACAATTTAATAGAATTAATTTTAATTTTGTGGGGTGTAAAATGGTACAAGAAGAATTAAAAGAAAGAATTTTATATTCCTTCCTAATTTCTCCATTCATTATAGCCTTTGCTCTATTGAACTTCGAAAATACTCTTTTCTCTGTTTATGTTTTCTCATTCATACTAACATTAGCTACAACAATCCTCTTTGAAACCTTTAGAATGTACGAAAACAAGTTCAGCGTCAGAATACCAAAAATAAAGAAGTTTCTTTTCGTAGCTCTACTACTAATAATAACAACTCTAGCATCACTATTACTAGAAGGTGAAAAAAGTTCCGAAAAAATCCTAAAGGATATATCAACAATCTCATATTTGACAATTCTAAGCTACTTTACCACCTTAATCCTTAACTTATCTATTTCGTCACTAAAAACAACTAAGCACAACTACCTAATCGTAGACACCTTATTCACAAACTTAAGCTTATACATAAGTTTGACCTTAGGTGTAATGATGGCTCTGAAGTTCTTTGATATCTATAACAAAACATACTTCGTCGCCTTTTTGCTAGCAGTAGGATGGATAAGTGAAGCAGGAGGATTGATAATAGGTAAATACTTTGGTAGAATTTCACTTTCATTCACAGCTAGCCCTAAAAAAACTCTAGAAGGCACTATCGGAAGCTTATTTTTTGCCATTCTCGGAGGAATAATATTTAAGCTAATACTAGACCTAACAGGATACCAAAGCCATATCTTTTTAGAAAATTACACCTCAGTAATAGTACTAGCCTCAGTGATATTTGTATTTGATTTCTTCGGGGACATGATAGAATCACTCATAAAAAGGTATTTTGAAACGAAAGACTCTAGCAACATATTCAAAGCACTCGGCGGTGTTTTTGATATATTCGATGGTGTAATGCTAGGGAGCATAGGAGTGCTACTATACCTTATAATCAAGTAAAACTTACCTGAAAATCTTGAATTAATAAGCTTTTATCTATAATAATTCTTTGTAAAGAGGTGGATATGTTTATCAGTATAAATAACAGAGCTTTCACCTTGGTTATTTTATTCGTTTTTATATTTTCTTTTTTATCCTTCGGGCAGACTACAAAGGAAACCAAAGACACCAAAATTAAAGACCCGATAGCCGTCTTTGGACCGGAAGACATTGACATACTTCTAGACTTAACCTATTCTGATAACTACAAAATTGCAGCAAGAGCTGTATATAGATTAGGTGAACTTAAAGCAAAAAAGGCTTTTGATAGACTTATATCAATATTCTTATTTTCAGGTCCATCCGTAGACACAGGATTTGACGAAGTCATACTAGCCTCTATATGGAGTTTAGGTGAGATAGGAGACCTCAGAGCAGTAGACCCTCTAATTGACAATTACTTTAGGTTTACATCTACTCCCTACAGAGCAGAAATAATAAGAGCAGTATCAAAAATAACAAATTCGGATAAGGTTTATACTTTTCTTGAAAGAACAATAAGAGCAACCCAAAACAATGTCATTGCATACGAAGTAGTAAAAGCTTTTGCAAGAATAAAAAGACTTGAAGCTATCAAAGTTCTATCTGAAATTCTAGACCAGAAAAAATTTGAAAAATGGGTTAACGATGAAATAGAAAAAACGATAAAGCTACTTAGTAGCGGTGAATCAAAAGAAAGCAAGGAAAACAAATGATAATAAAATTCTGGGGTGTTAGAGGCTCAATACCTGTACCAGGACTAGAAACTGCCGTCTACGGCGGGAACACCTCATGTATTCAAATAATACACAATGACAATATTTTTATCATTGACGCTGGCTCAGGAATAAGAAAACTAGGTGAATTTCTAAAATCCCATAACCAAAATTTTGATGTATACCTATTCCTAACTCACACTCACTGGGACCATATCCAAGGGTTACCTTTCTTCTCACCAATATTTGACTATAGGTACAGAATATTCATCCACGGGCCGAGTATGCTAGGCAAGCTAAAAAACATGGTCAGCGGCCAAATGGGATATATCTACTTCCCTGTCAAAGTAGATGATTTGGCTTCATACCTAGAATTCAGAGAACTACAAAGAGAAACTTTCACCATAGGAGACGTAAAAATATCAACAATCTACATCTACCACCCCACAGCCTGCCTGGGATACTCGTTCGAAGACGGTAAAAGTAAAGTAGTAATGTTATTTGACTTTGAGGTTGACATCTCACAAAACGAAATACTTTCAGGTGATTACTTCATACAAATGTTAAGAATAATAGGTAAAGAAAATGTTCTATCATTTGAAGAAATACTAGAGTTTGCAAACAATGCTGATGTACTTATAATAGATGCTCAATACACAAAAGAAGAGTACAAAACTAAAAAAGGATGGGGACACTCGTCTATACCAAGTGCCATAAATTTCGCACTAAAGGCTAAAGCCAAAAGAACAGTGCTATTCCACCTTGACCCGGGGCGAACAGACGAAGACATGATGTTAATAGAACATTACCTAACTAACTACTTTAGAATGAAAAACATAAAAATGGAAATCTATGTTGCAAGGGAAGGAATGGAAATCAAAGTTTAGTTTAATAATCCTCTTTCTTCTTATACTGATAACACTAGGCTGTCAACTGGGAAATAATGAAAGCACTAGCACAAACAAAATATACGAACCTATAACTAATGAACTGAACCAATTAGAGGAACTAAGGAGCGTAAAATTTGCACTAAGTGAAAAGTACCTAATGGAAGGTATATTCTGGTATGACAACACTCTGTACTACAGGGCACTGTACTCATTAACAAAATCCTTTAACTTCAATCCACTATCAGAAGAAGTAAAATTCTTTTTAGCTAAAGCTTACCTAAACGCAGGTTACATTAGAAATGCAATAGACCTATTGAGTGAAATAGAAGGCAAATACAAACCTTACGCAATTCAAAAAATCTCCTCAATATACTCAAGACTCTCAATAGACGAAAGCACTAAACTAATTGAGTATTCTGTCTTCACAAACCTAAAAGCGTTACCGAGATTTGACACTAAAATCTTTTCATTGGCAACTACAATAAAGTTCGTTCCCAAGCTTAACAAGGTAATATTTAACTCCTTCGGGACAAAAGAATTTTGTACTATTGACAACTTCATGAGGATATCTAAATATAAATACAACAAAGAGATCATTGATATCTACTACGACGAAAACGAAAAAGTTTTCTACATCTTAGGCTACAACAGTATAACAAAGTACTACCCCGGATGGTTCAATTTAAACATTTTAAACATCAACGCTAAAAAAACATTCAAATTCAATAATGTTGTATTCAAAAAATTTGCTTTCTCCGGTGAGAATATATTCGTCATAGACTCGTTCAGCAAAAACATTTTCGTTATCAACAAAGAAACTGGCGAATTTCTTTATTCCTTCGGAAGCAACATTTTAATGTCACCGACAGACATAGAAGTAAAAGGCGATAATGTTTTTGTAGCAGACACGGAAAAAATCGTAGTATTCGACAAATACGGGAATTACATCGATTCAGTAGAAACTGGCTACAAAATAAATGGATTCTCCATAGCATCATCAAACTTCCTAATTTCAACTGACAACGGTATATTCCTAGTTTCGCCTTCCGGCGAAAGTATAAAAATATCTGATGGAGAATTCGAGGATGCTTGTATCAACAATGATAAAGACATATTTGCAATAACCAAGGACAAAAACAACATTTCCGTACTGCGAAACTCTTATCTAATGTCAGCCAACCTTGACGTAGACATAAAAGGTATATTTGTCGGGAATTTTCCAATCATAGGGGTAATGGTTGGTGTCAGAGATAGTGAGGGCAACTTCATAAGTGGCTTAAGAAACGAGAATTTTGAAATATACGAATCCGGGGTAAAAGTATTTAGACCAGATGTTAGATATACATACGAATTCCTAAAAAACAGAAATCTCTACATCATTATAGAAAACAGCCCAGATATACAAAACATCAAAGACTCTGTTTTATCTTTCGTAAGGGGAATCTTAGAAGATTTATCCTCAAGAGATTACATCTCTATTTCTGTTTTTGGACCAGAAATTAAGGAATTCAAGAAAACACGAGTTAATGTACTCGCACCTCTTGACTTCTTAGATAAAAACATAACTCCAAGTGAAACGAACAAAGTTAGGTTTTCTCTTGCTTTACACAACGCAATAACCGAAAACCTAACATCTCTAAGAAACAACGCTATACTTGTAATAACATCCGGAAATGAAAACTTACTAGACTACTCAGACTACGATTTCTACACACTTCTAGAATACAGCTACAATAACTTCATACCAATATATGTCATCTCACTGTCAAATAACGAAAAACTCCAGATACTTGTCAATTCAACTGGCGGTAAATATTATAGTCAAGAAGTGCTTTTATCTCCTAGAATATTCCTAAACGACTTTTACAACCCCAAAATATACAGGTACTTTCTAATTTTCACAAGCCTATACGAAAATCTTTTTCCTGAAAACAAACTTGTGGAACTTGAGGTGAGAGTAAACTACAAAGGAGTGGAAGGAACAGACATTGCAAAATACCTATTCCCGAAGATAAAGAGGAAAGAACAATAAAAATAGTTGGGGGCTCACGCCCCCAATAAACTAATCCTCAGTAGCCCAAAGTATTATACCAAAGCTACCACCATACTGGTAATTATTGAAATCATCATAGAAAGCCATATCATAAGACATCCTAATACCAAACCAGCTGAACTTCAAGTCAATCCCTGCATTCAAAATATAATCCTTACCCATTCTCATGATTATTGAGTCTTTCAACATACCTATTCCAGTACCAAAATCACCAAATATTGAGAATTGTTTAACTATTGGTATCCTAAGACCAAGCTGACCCATTCCCATCCACGCTAGGTAAGAAGCATTAGATGAAACCATCTGAGAATTGACATTATAAAACCCACCAAAAGACATCCCAAGTATAGGTAAAATCGAAATATGCAATTTAACATTCACAGGAATATTCAAATTAGTTACAGCGAAATCACTACCCTGCGGCGTCAAAATTGAACCAGAAATCCCAAATCCTACACCTGTCCATGCCTTCTGCATTCTAGTCCACCATGGTAAATCTTTCTTTTTCTTCTCTAACTCCTCTTGAAGCTGAATCTTCTTAAGTCTCATTTCTTCAGCTTCTTTCTTACTCTGCTCTATTCTTGCTATATCAGCCACTATGTCATTCTTGAGTCTCTTAAGGAAAGGATTTTCCCTATACTCCGAAATCTCTATAATCTTCAAGGCTTCCTGATACTTCTTTATAGCACCGTCAAATTCATTTATGCTTGCAAGCTTAATAGCATCCTTAATTATAGGCTTAACCTCATCAAATATACCTTTAACCTCACCTAATTGCTCTTCTTCAATCGCTTTTTCTGATATCTCATCATACTTGCTTCGAAGCTTACTCTCAAATCCCTTAACAACATCAAGGTAATACAATTTAGAAGTCCTTATCTCCTTAATCGTAGAAGAAAGGATATCCATAGCATTTGTGAAGTTTTTCTTGTTAGCAAGGTCATCAGCATTGATAATAGCTAACTCTGTTTTGTTACTCAAAACCTCAATACCAATACCAACATAGTTAGACAATATACTTTCCCTTATATTTGAAACATCGGACACTATCTCAGGAACATCAACTACATATTCATCAATAAGTTTAATAGTATCTTCAAACACAACATAAGCAGCTGATTTCTCACCTCTAGCAACAAACTTATTAGCGTCAGAAATTTTGTTGGAAACTGTTGAAGAAATATCAATTAACGCAAGTTCTCTGTACTTATCCTTAATCTTTGCCAATATCTGGCTTTTCCTCTCATCAGTCATAGAAGAAACATTAACATTACTGACAAACTCCTTAAGTGCTTTAAGTCCCTCTTTAGGTGCACCAGACTTAAGGAAAACATCAGCCTTTGAAATAATCTCATCAGCTTTAGAATTCAGGGTATAGAACTCGACTTCTGGCTGTATTTCCTTTTCTTTTCTATTAAGGAATTCATACAGTTTCACAAGTGAAACTGAGAAGTTCGTATAACCTGAATTAACAATCAAATCTTTTGTAGATTTCAGAACATCGTAAGCACCGATATAATCAACATTTGATACCAAGGAATCTATCTGAGTAATGTTACTGTTAACTGTAGAAATAACTTCAGGCTCACTTAACCCTGATGTCATACTGAAGGTAAGAGGAATAACAGTATCAACTTTACTCGGGAAAGATACATTAGTATAAATAGTTTTGTATCCAGGTTTTACCAACTTCATAACGAAGTTGCCAAGCTCAACATTTATAACACCATCGTTTTCACCGTAGTACTCTTCATTCATATAGACATCAACATTCTGTACAGGAAGAGTATTAATGAATAACTTTATAGGTGCTTCCTTGAGTTTGAATGAGAACGAATTCTGAATATTTGGCTGTATAAATACATTGGTCTTTATAGCCCTATAACCTTCCTTTCTGATAATTAGTGTACCCTTTCTAGCTGGCAAACCTCTAACAAGTAAGCCATCAACCGATGTTGTACCTACAATTCTCTCATTGAACTTAACGATTGCCTCGGTAGGGTCAGTCAAAACTAGCAAATCACCAAACAGCGGAGAGAGCTTAATAACTCTTGAGTTGATAGAATTCATTGAAGGAGTAATATTAAACGAAGTATTATTAAAGCCTACATCCTGAGCTATTAGTTCAACAAAATTATCCTTACCAAGCTCAACAAGAACCTTCTTAGGAGTAATACCAACAGCTTTACCTTGATACCTAATTGTAACCTCACTACTCTCATGGGTTACAACAAAAACAGGCACTTTCCTAGGATTAAGCGAAACTTTGAGTGTAATTTTTTCATCAGAGGTGATATTTACATTCGTTCTGAACGGCTCAAATCCAATTTTGAAAACAGTAATTGTATGAATACCTCTACTCAGGTTTTTAGAAAAACTACCAGATGAGATAACACCTTCCAGTTTCCTATCTATGACAACAAAAGCTCCATCATTAGCACTTATCGTAACACCAGCACCAACTTTATCAAGAGTAACATAAAAGTAATTTAGCACATCAGGCTGAACATTCAACTTGACAGTTTTTAGCAATGTATTAGCTGTCTGCTGGAAAATAACATTTTTCTCACCTGCTATTACATTTGTGTAAAGCGGAGTAGTACCAAAAATGTTACCTTCAGCAATTATCACAGGTACACCTTTAACATCAGCATCAAGGTAAAGTAACCCCATAGGTACTGGATATTCCATCTTTGGTGAAGGTACTAACTTTAGAGCAATTTTTGATTGAGAATTCGGAGCTACATAAATATTAGTCACAACAGGAGCGAAACCTGGAGCCTGTACAATCAAAGTATACTCACCCTCAGGCAGAGAAACATTTTTGCCCAAAGGCAAAGGAATATCATTTGGCTTCAGAACTGCAACAACACCTTTGTTAGGTGTAACAGTCAAAGAAACACTTCCCTGCCTCTTAGGGTCGTAATAGTAGTATCTCCAAACACCAAACAAATCAACCAAAGCTTCCTTAACAGCTAAAATAACACCTTCCCTATTCACCAGGTTAGCCAAAGGAACAGAAACAGATTTCTTATTCAAAACCTTACCAGTGTTATCAAGCAATTGGATATTAACGAGTAAATCAGTTTTAGAGATGGAATAACTAGCAGAAACAACACCCTTAACTTGAGGAATGAGAGATGTAATATTCTTCAATGTTGTAGCATCTATCTTTTTTATAACTATAGGTGCCAACTTCTTCGGTGGTACAGGTTTACCTTTGACAATTGTAACATTCGTATTCGTAGCATTCACAACATCAACAAGCACATTGTACCAATCCTGTAAAGAAGGAACATCCACAAAGTCGTACGGCAAGAAATCATAAGAATCATTCAAAGTGTAAGAAACTAAAGAATTTATAAAATTCTTATCATCCTCAGACCCCTGAAACTTAGCAATTGGCACTTCATACACAACGAAAACCTGAGAAAAACCAAGCGTAGATACAAATAGTAATGCAATAACTGTAAGAATCCTAAAATTCATTCTCATATAAGCCTCCTTCTTGGCTATTTTAAATAACAAAATGCTACCTTTTCAATAATATTTAAAATTACTTTGTGCTTCATAGCACTTGGTGCTTCATAGCACTTGTGCTAAATAGCACCTTTTTAACTAATTGTTTAAGCTACTTTGCGATTGATAAAACCTCAATAATTAAAAGGTGTTGAAAAGTAAAGATTTCGAACGATAAAATGGGCGGGTAGGGCTACTAAAATAATGTGCTAATTAACACTTGTAACCTATCTTCAACTATCTATGATGAATAGTTATAAAGGGTAAACCTCTCTTAGATAAATGAGAAAAGAGAAACTCCGTTTCAAAATCTCTTGACAACAGAAAAATAATCTTTAACAATTCCTATCCTAATGAATAAGTTAGGAGGGTAACACCTAGGTAGGGGTACCTATTTAGGTAGCCCTAATAAGAAAATTGGGAGGCAATATGAGGTTAAGGATTACCTTCCACACTGAGAGGTTGCCTATTATATATAGGCATAGGTTCATGGCTCTGATAAAGGAAGCTCTGGCAATCTCATCTCCTGAGTACAAGAGTTTCCTTTACCCTGAAAAGGATTCTGAAATTTCAAAAAGGGCAAAGCCTTTTTCTTTCGCTGTTTTACTACCTAAGGATAAAAAAATAACAAGAGGCAAAATAAAAATAGAAGAAGACTATGAGATAGAGGATGTCATTTTTGAGATACCGGATAAAAGTAAACTTTCTTTTATTGTAAGTTCACCTGACTACTTTTTCATCATAGGACTATATAATGGGCTTCTAAAAATAAAGGAATTCCCTATTGATAGTGAAACAAATATCAAGTTCCATGGAACACAAATAATGAGAGAAAAAGAAATAACTGAGAACGAAGTTATCTTTAGAACACTTTCACCAATACTCATTGAGGACAAAAACGAAAAACCTGTCTTACCGTGGGATGAAAACTTTAACGAGAATCTAAACGGAATACAAAACAGAATACTCAAGGACTCTAGAGGATACGGGCTACGCTCTGATGTAATCATTGAGCCCGTAAACATAAGAAAGTCAGTTGTAAAGCACTATATAAGGTGGTTTAGAAAAGAGACAGGTAAACCATATATGGTACTAACATGCTTTGAAGGAGTATTCAAAATGAAAGGAGAGGTAGACGATTTGAGGGATTTGTATGTTTCAGGTATTGGGCTAAGAACCGGGCAGGGATTTGGAACATTGGAGGTAATTTAGGAGGTAAGAATGAAGTACACTCTCTACTTAGGGGATTGGTATTATAACGCTGGGATAATAGGTTTTATAAACACAATAGGTGAAAACGAGCCTAATATTGACAGAATATCTGAAAAATTCGGCAAAGATCTAGAAATAGGAGAAAATTATTTAATTTTTGATTCAAAAATCCTCACGGATTTTTTAGAAAAATTTGAGAAAACAACATTTCTTAATTTCTTTGAAAGTGGCTTCTACGCAAATAATTCAGAAACCCTAATAGAAGAACTAAAGCAAGGTAAGAAATCGATAAAAAAAGCATTTGAAGAAAGACCAGCACTTTATAGATCTTTAATTGAAGTACTAATTGGCAAAGAAGAATTAGAAAGAATAAAAGAACAAAACGACACAGGAAAATTTATAAAAATAATAGAGAGTTTCAGTTTCGTTGATTCCAACAAAAACCAAATCTACCAAACGATAAAATCAAAAGGACAAGAGGGTTATAAGTTCATAAATCAAATTTTCGAAGTTAATATTAGCGATAATATAACTGAGCTAAACGGACTTAAGGAATGTATCAATTTATTAATTGAAGGAATAGAACCAGAAAAGAAGTCAAAAAACAACACTTGTCTTTTTTGTGGAAGATACAAAAAGGAATACGATTTCACAACCTCAATAAGCAAAATACTAGGTTTTAATTCTGACAATTCAAACTGGGTCTGGGGATATTACTCTAACAAGATACGAATATGCCCTTTATGTGCATTGGTTTTCTTTTCAGTACCGAATGGACTAGCATTTATACAAAGGAAAATTGATAGTGAAAATAAATCATACTTCTACTTCGTAAACAGAAATTCTGACATAAAAAACTTACACAGAAGTTTTTGGCTTTTTAAGAAAAACTTGTTTGATGAAGTATACCAGAAAAAACCATTCCACTTAGTAGCAGATAAACTTATATACAAAATTATAAAAGAAAAATCACAAAAATTCACTGACAACATTAATTTCATTGAGATTGGAGAAAAATACAAAGACAGTAGGGGTAGAAAGACTTTCCAGATATACAACTACAACATACCACCTAGACTATCGAGTTTCATAGTCGAATACATTGATAAATACCTACCTCATGGATACTATATAATTAGAGAAACTAGGTACCAGAATTACTTTGATTTAAGCGAAGAGATATTAAAGAAAACGATTGAAGAATCTTTAGACTATGATGAACTTTTCAAATATTACAATATATTTTTTAGATCACTAAAAACTCCAAATAAATATGTTGCAAATTTTGACTTAAAAAGGCTATCAGAGTATGTTTTGATTTTTATAAACTTTATGAGGGGGAAAGATATGGAAGAACTAGAAAAAATTATTTCAAAAGCCTACTTTAATGGACGTGATCTATCGAACAAAATTGGGCAAGAGAACAAAATAAAGAGTATAGCTTATCAACTACTTAACGATCTAAGGGTTGGTGATAGGGAAGCATTTTTAGACAAGTACCTAAGATTGGTTATATCTTACTCTTCCGAATCTAAAATAGGAAGCAATAATGAACTCTCAGATATGGACAAATTCATGAGCTTTGGCTACTCATTCATTAATGGGCTCTTGTCCTACTTGAATAATAAAGAAGAAAGTAATAAGGGGGTATAAAATGGCTAACTTTTTGAGTCTAACAATTATATTTAGAGGTGCTAATCTCAACTATGGTGAAGGCGTCGGTACAGTGATATCGCTAAAAAGGTTTTCTTTCAAAGGAAAAAGTTACTCTTACATTTCAAGACAAGCATTAAGGTACGACATTGTAAGAATAATGAATCATGAATTCGGTATACCTCTAACACCTGTAGATTCATCACAAAATGTCGTACAGTTTAGTAAAGATGCTACAGTGGACAAGTATCCAGAAATAGATCTATTTGGATACATGAAAACAGAAGGTGGCTCAAGAGGTAAAATAAGAAAAGCAATAGTTCGCTTAAGTGATGCTATAAGTCTAGAACCATGGAACGGTGATATTGACTATGGTACAAACATGGGGCTAGCATCAAGAATAAATGCTGACAACTCAATATTCCAAACAGAAATACATAATTCGTTCTATACATACACCATTACCGTAGACCTTGACAAAGTAGGTATAGATGAAAACGATAAAATAAACATTCCAAACGAAAAGAAAATAGAAAGAATCTTCATATTGCTTGAAACGCTAAAAACCCTATACAGAGATATAAAAGGAAGAAGAGAAGATTTATCACCAGTATTCATAATTGGTGGTGTATACAACAGCGGCAACCCATTCTTTTACAACAAGATTGAACTTATACCAACAAGAGAATCATTAAAAATAAACACAAAAATAATAAATGACATTCTAAACAAAGACTTCAACGGCAAAAAAGTTAAAGATAATACCTACATAGGAAAAGTTGACGGAATATTTAGCAACATAAACGAAATAGAATTACCTTCTGAGAGGATACTAAGTACAAATGACTTTTTCAAAAAGATCAAAGAGCTAGTAAAAGATGTATACAAGTGATTATGAAAGCACTAAAGTTAAAAGTATACCAAAATATGTGTAATTACCGCAAAGAAGGGAGCTTTAGATATGTTGAAACTTATCCGTTACCTACCCCTTCAATGATAAGGGGAATGATACATAGTGTCTTAGGGCTAAAAGAATACAAACCTCTACTTATCTCAATACAAGGAGAAAGCCAAGGAATAATAACAAACCTACAAAGAGTATACAAATTCGACAGGGACCCAAAATCAAGACCCGAAAAACCGTATAGGGTAATAATCGGCGAAAGTGAGAAAACAGCAGATCACGGAATAATGTTTTTAGACCTACATTTAAACATTAACCTAATAATACACATAGCTTTTGAACATGAAAATGAAAGCCTCTTAGAGGAATTACTAAAAAAGTTACAAAGTGATATTGTAATAATTGGTAGAAATGAAGATTTCGCACTTATTGAGCACATTAAGATAGTTGATGTAGAGGAAAGCCAAGATGTCACATACACAAAATACAATATGTATGTCAAAGAGGAAAACATAAATAAAATCACTTCACAGTTCATAAGGTACAGACTACCCTTCTGGTATTACGAAGTTTCATCGCCAAAAGACAACAGAGTATTCAGTTTTGTTGATGTATACTATGTAGGTAAAGAAACAGAAGTAATGAATATCATGCACGATTCGGAAGGAGATATCGTTTGCTTCATACATGGAAACAAGGAGTAAAATGAAAGAAAAACTTATAGAAATAATGTCAAACCACTGGGCAAAGGATAAAGGTGAGACGATAGAAGAACATACAAATAAAGTACTAAAATCTTTTGAAATTTTGACAAGGTATATTAACTTTAGTAAAGAAGAAAAAGAAATAATAAGAGAGTTAATATTCTTTCATGACTTGGGTAAAGTTCAGCCATCCTTCCAGAAAAAAGTGGGCAACCTATTATTCAAAGACTTTAAAGGTTCAGATGTACCGCATGAGCTAATTTCCCCATCTTTTGTATGGCAAGATAAAAGGAAAGAAATAAAAGAAAATTTCTCAAAAATGGGACTTGATAAAGAGGAGTTCTTCAAAATGTTTATATTTCTAATAATTTCACATCACCGAAGAGGTGATGATATTTATAACAGCGAAAAAATCGATGAAAAAATAAAAAAAACAATTGACCACTTAAACAACTACTTAAAAGAAAAATTCAATGTTCAACTAAATCTAGAGTACTACTACAGAGTAAGTAAATTAGTAAAACTCTTCAATGATTTCAACAATCATGAGATAGAGAAATTTTTTCCATACAGAGTTAGATGGTTAGGGGCACTAATCAAGAGCGATTACTCAGCTTCTGCCGAAATTGAACCAGAAACACCATTTGAAGGCGAATACTCAAAAAAATTCATAAACTTCTTAAACGAAAAGAAATTTAAACTTAATGATTTTCAAATCAAAGCAGGTGAAAACTCAGACAAAAACATAGTGCTTATTGCTTCTACCGGTATGGGGAAAACAGAAGCATCAATGAACTGGATAAACGGAAGCAAAGGAATATATCTTCTAGGTATAAGAACTGCTGTCAACGAGATATTCAAAAGGTATAGCAGTGTTTTTGGAAAAAAGAATGTAGGGCTATTACATGGTGAATCGCTATATTTTTTGATAAGAGAAGACAACGACAAAGATTTTGAAACAAAGATAGAAAAGGTTAGTAAATTATCATATCCCATCACCATTGCCACTGGTGACCAATTAGTAACAAGTGTATTCAAATATCCTGGCTTTGAGTTGAATTATCTAACCTGTAGTTACTCAAAAATTGTAGTTGATGAGATACAAAGCTATGAGCCATCGTCAATAGCATCCATAGTTGTATTTCTAAAAGAGATACACAAACTCGGTGGAAAATTCATGTTGATGACTGCCACAATGCCACCATTCGTAAAAAAAGAATTTGAGGAACTAGATAATGTTGTTTTCCTAGGTCCATACTTCACAAACCTAAAAAGACACAAAATAAAAATAATAGACGAAGATATTAATAACTCCAACGATCTAACAAAAATAATTAAAAATAACCAAGACAAAAAAATTCTCATAATTCTAAACACTGTAAAGAAGGCACAGGAGATTTACAGCAAACTCAGAGAAACAGAACTAAAAACAAAAGTAAAATTAATCCACTCTAGATTTACACAAAAAGACAGGATAGAAAAAGAAAATGAAATAACCAATACCAGTTACCCATCAATATGGATCACAACTCAAGTTGTTGAAGCATCAATAGATATTGATTTTGATATTTTAATTACTGAATGCTCATCAGTTGAAAGTCTATTACAAAGGCTTGGAAGATGCTACAGAAAGAGAGAGTACAACTCAGATACGCCAAATGTATACATATTTAAACCTGACAAAAGCAATATATACGACCGCAGAATCGTACAAAGAACATGGGAGATATTAAAAAACTATGATGGTAAACTAATTACTGAACCTGAAAAATATGAAATAATGGAAAGCATATTTAGTAACATTAACGATACAGAATATTACAATGACTACCAAAAGAAAAAAGAACTTTTGGAATTAGGATATTCAACGAATTCCAAACAAGAAGCATTTAGTGAATTCAGAGGTATAGTTAATAATTACTCAATAATACCAGAAAATGTTTTTATTGAAAACAAAGATAAAATAGAAGAACTATTATTCTTCATAGATAATAAAAATAAATCGAGATATGAAAGATTTAAAAAACAAGCTGAATTCATGGATTATATCATACCGATACAGTGGTTTTACGGTAAAAAACTAACTATAGTAAGTCCTGGATATTTCGGAATAGATAGTGATTTTTGTGAAAGACATGGAATACAAATACTGCAAAATTGCGACTATACATTTGAAAAAGGATTAATCTTTAAAGATGAAGAAATAAATAACAACATAATTGATTGATTATGGAAGAAATTAATTTTAAGTCATTAGAAATAAGTGGTCTTAAGATAAACTATTATTATATATGCCATCGCAAACTTTGGTTTTTTGATAAAGGCATAAGCATGGAACATAATTCTGAATTTGTAAAATTAGGTAAATTACTCTCCTCTACCTCATACCCTAGGAAACACAAAAGAGAAATATACATTGATGGAACAATAGTCATAGACATAATTGAAAGTGAAAGCGTTATAGAAATGAAGTTAGGTAATAAGCTAGAAGAAGCCCAAAAAATGCAACTTCTTTATTACCTCTACTACCTAAAAAAGCTAGGAATTAACAAAAAAGGTATACTCGTATACCCAAAACTCAAAAAAAGAGAAGAAATCGAACTAAAGCCAGAAGATGAAAAAGAAATAGAAAACGCACTAGTTAGGATAGATGAAATAACAAAATTAAAGAGCCCACCACCACTAGAAAGAAAACCTTTCTGTACGAAATGCTCATACTACGAACTTTGTTTCTCAGGAGAGGTATGAATGGCTAGGGACTATTATATTTTCAGTAGTGGAGAAATAAAAAGGAAAGAAAATACGGTTTTCATTCAAAACGAAAAAGGTGAAAAAAAGTACATACCAATAGAAGACATTGAATCAATACACTTATTCGGTGAAGTATCACTAAACACAAAGTTTTTAAATTTCATTTCCCAAAACAAAAAACTAATCCACTTTTACAATTATCATGGCTTCTACTCTGGCAGTTTCCTACCTAGAGATACCAATGTTTCAGATGAATTACTAATAAGACAGGTAGAATTCTTTCTAGCCCCCGAAAAGAGGTTAGAATTAGCAAAAAAATTTTTAGAAGGCGCAGCCTTCAATATCATAAAGAACCTAAAAAACTACCCTGGAACCGATGAATATATAGAAAAGATAAACGAAGAACTCAAAAACCTTGAAAATGCAAAAGATATTCAAAAAGCCATGGGATGCGAAGGGAGAATTAGAAGCACATATTACGATGCTTTTAATGTAATCCTAAAAGAAGGTTTTTCAATGGAAAAAAGAGAAAAGAGACCACCAACAAACCCTATAAATGCCCTAATTTCATTCGGCAATAGCCTAATGTACACCCAAGTTTTAAACGAAATCTACAAAACGCAACTTAATCCAACTATTAGCTACTTACACGAGCCAAGCAAAAAGAGATATTCACTTTGCCTTGATATTGCTGAAATTTTTAAACCTGTGATGGTAGACACGGTTATATTCAAGTTAGTAAACAACAAAATGATAACATTAGATGACTTTGAAAGTGATGTTGGGTACTGCTATCTAAATGAAGAAGGAAGGAAAAAGTTTGTAAAGGAATTTGATTCAAAACTATCAACGACAATCAAGCACAGAAAACTGAAAAGGAATGTATCATACAAAACACTGATAAGGCTAGAGTGCTACAAACTAATAAAACACTTTGTTCAAGATGAGGTATACAAACCTTTTAAGGTTTGGTGGTGATATGGCGTACTTTATAGTTACATACGATATCGAAGAAAAGAGAGTAAACAAGGTAAGAAAGGTACTAAAAAAATATTTTACTTGGGTACAGAATTCTGTTTTTGAGGGAGAGATAACCGAAAGTAATTTAGAAAAGTGCAAAACTGAACTGTCAAAGGTTATGAAAAAAGAAAACGATTCTGTTTACTTCTACGAAGTTGAGAATAGAAACAACTTAAAGAAGTTTATTTTAGGGGTTGAGAAGGACATGACAGGTAACATCTTGTAATTATTTCTATACCGGAGAGGCGGAGCCTCTCCGAACTCTCTGAAAAATCTTAATTTTTTTAAGTTTCAATTTATAGAGGTATTAGAATACGAAGACGAAGCATCCCATTCGTTCAAGTATTCTTGAGAGTGAAGAGAGACGAAATTTACATTCATAAGGTGTTGGAATGCTATAACTTCTTTCAGCAATTAGGAAAGTGTAGAGAGGTAAAACCTCTCTACATAAACTAGGGCGGGTGCTGAATAGCACGTTGTGCTTAATAGCACTTTGTGCTTAATAGCACTCTTCAATAAAAAAGATATAGGGTGTTGAGATGCAAAGTATCACAACATCAAAAAGTAGTGCTGAATAGAACTTTTCTAAGTGTTTAGAAACTCCTCTAATAAAAAGGTGTTGGAAAGCGAAGATTTCCAACAATAATAAAGGGTGGGTGCTCAATAGCATTCTTCAATAAAAAAATATAGGGTGTTGGGATACGAAGTATCCCAACATTAAATAAGGGTGTGCTTATTAGCACTTTCTAATAAGATGCTTATTAACACTCTTCAATAAAAACATACAGGGTGTTGGGATACAAAGTATCCCAACATTAAATAAGGGTGGTGTGCTGAATAGCACTTTCTTAATAAGGTGCTTAATAGCACTCCTCAATAAAAAAGATATAGGGTGTTGGGATAAGAAGTATCCTAACATTAAAAAGGGTATAGTGCTGAATAGAACTTTCTTAATAGGGTGTTGGGATACGAAGTATCCCAACATTAAATAAGGGTGGGTGGGTGGGACTACTTAAAGCTGTTAACTTTTAATAAAAAAAGTTAAAAGAGGCATAGCCTCTCTTAAAAATTGCAGCGAACCTACTTTTAAGAAAAATCCTCTCTCTTCCCTTTTGTGAAGCGGTCTAGATGATGAAATTTTTGACATCTTCAAAAACACTATCGGAGGTTTGCTGCAACTTAGCTTCTATTGCGAATGGTGAATTTGGAAAATCAAATCGCTTTCAAAAACTCTTGACAACTAGGAAAGTGAATGATTATAATATAATTGTAATTGTTAGGGGTTGTATCTGAACCATGTGGGATTTAAACCAATGTTAAGATTATTAAATATGTTAACCACCCAAAGTTGTATCTGAACCATGTGGGATTTAAACTCCTTTGAGATTGAGATTGCCTTTTGCATTATTCCGGTTGTATCTGAACCATGTGGGATTTAAACTTTTCCTTTTCCCTTTTTATAATCTCTTGTTATTCTGTTGTATCTGAACCATGTGGGATTTAAACTTTTCCTTTTCCCTTTTTATAATCTCTTGTTATTCTGTTGTATCTGAACCATGTGGGATTTAAACTTGATGACTAGTAGGAATTTGAATTGGAGTTTGGATAGTTGTATCTGAACCATGTGGAATTTAAAAATCCTTTGATGTAAACGAAAATGTTTAGTATATTTTATAATGAATTTTGGCACTTAGAATTTGTAAAATTTTATCTTGATGGGGGGAAGGATGTCAACAAAAGACTATTACGAAATACTCGGCGTACCAAGAAATGCAACTAAGGAAGAAATTAAAAAAGCATACAGAAGGCTTGCTCTAAAATACCATCCAGATAGAAACCCAGGTAACAAAGAAGCCGAAGAGAAATTCAAAGAAATAAACGAAGCTTATGAAGTACTAAGCGATGATGAGAAAAGGAAAATTTACGACCTCTACGGAGTAGAAGGACTTAAGGGAGCAACAGCATACAGAAACACAGGAGGATACAGCAGACAAGGATATGGGTACGATTGGAATGATTTCTCTGAAGGGTTCGGTGGCTTTGGCTTTGATGATGTTTTTGATAGCATATTTGACACATTCTTCGGCACACAAACAAGAAGAAGAGCTTCAACAACAAGCAGAACACAAGCCCCATCAAAAGGACAAGATATATACGTAGAATACGAAGTTTCACTAGAAGACATATTCTACGGAAAAGCAAAATCCGTAACAATAGAGAAAGAAGAAGTTTGTAGCGCTTGTAACGGACTGGGAACACTCGGAGGCAAAAAGCCAGATGTATGCCCAACATGCAGAGGAGTAGGAACCGTAACAATGCGAGAAGGGTTCTTCTCATTAACAACAACTTGCCCAACCTGTAAAGGCTCAGGAAGAGTAATAAAAGACTACTGCCACGAATGCGGCGGCAAAGGAACCGTAAAGAAAAAGAAAACAATTGAATTCAAAATACCAAAAGGTATAGAAGACGGAATGATGATAAGAATAAAAGGCGAAGGAAATGCCGGCAGAAACGGCGGAGAAAACGGAGACCTATTCATAGTAATAAAACAAAAACCTCACTACTTCTACAAGAGAGAAGGACTAGACCTAAAATGCGATATCTCAATACCAGTAACAAAAGCAATACTCGGCAGCGAATTAGAAATACCATACCTTGACGGGAAAACAATAAAGGTAAAAATACCAGAAGGAACCCAGCCCGGAGATGTCCTAAGAGTCAGAGACTTCGGATTAGAAGACGACAAACGAAGAAGAGGAGACCTGTACTGCAAAGTCAACGTAAGACTACCAAGAGTACTAAACACAAGACAAAGATTCTTAGTAGAACAACTAGCAAAAGAATTAGGTGAAGAGTAAATATTTCCTACATGGATGCCAAGCATCCATTCAAAACTAAAACCTTTTACTTAAATTTATTGAATACCTAAGTGGATTATATTCAAATGAAACTCTATCAATCAGCACATTTCTAATTCCAACCTCAAATGAAGGATACCCAACAGGCACCCCCCAATCAGGTCTAGTATTAGGCAAGAAAATTATAGGATACCCACCAAACCAAGCCAAAGACAAATCCAACACATTAAACCCAACAGCCACCAAAGAAACCCTAAAAAACGGTATAAAAAAGTAATAGTACCGAAAAGAAGAAATATTTGTATTAGAAACAGAAGCAACAAACTCACTTTGATTTTGTATACCTAACCAGAAAAACATTTGTAACTTAAAAACCTTACTGATACCGAGAAGTTCCTGAACGTAATGAAAAGAAGGTTCAAAAAGCAAAAACGAGTACCTACTATCAGGAAAAGATAACCAAAAATCAACACTACCAAAAAAATTATCAAAAAACTTTATATTAGTATCAAACCCCAACAAAACAATGTCATTAGTAAAGTTGTAATTGTTCTTACCTTGAAGAATCCCTACCTTAAATGTGTAGTGTTCGTACTCATACACACCACCAAAAGCCAACCAAACCAAACTAACAAAAACCAAAACCCCAATTACTACCTTCACACTCACAACGAAAATTTAAATGTTCAAGAAAACCACTATCAAATGCAAATAAAAAAGAAGGCAAAATTATTAATAGTTCGTACTAAACAATAACTACCAGGGAGGCTCCGCCTCCCTGTAAGAATATATTAAAAAGGTTTTGAATAAAACGCTTTCCTTAACTCTTCTTTTGATAAGACTAAACTACCTTCAGGTAGCCCTTCTATAACAAGCTCATCTTTATCTATGACCTCACCAATCACCCTGAACTTTAACCCATAATGCTCAGCTACCATTTTGAGTGTATCCAAGAACTCCTTATCAAAAGAGAATATACCCCTACTAGGTGTCTCTGAGAAGAGAGCAATTGAAGGATAAACTGGCATAACTGATAAATCAATTCTTGCACCTAACTTAGTGTCAATTACACCTTCCACTATCGGAACTATCATTCCCCCTTCCGATATATCCATAGCCGAGGATATTAGCCCATGAGATATGACAAACCTAGCAAATTCCTGAAGCCTCTTCTCAACATCAAACTCAACTATAGGAGGTTTACCGCAAACATCAGAACCGATAATCTTGAGTATCTCAGCCATCCCAAAGTCTTCTTTAGTTTCATTACCAGCCAAAGCTATCAAGTCTCCAGGCTTCTTAAAAACTCCATCAACTATCTTGTTGATGTCATGAATTATACCAACACATCCAACAATAACAGTAGGATAAATCTGTACACCGTCAGTTTCATTATAAAGAGATGCATTTCCTCCAGTAACAGGAACACCTAGCTCTTTACAAGCTTTGGCAAGTCCCTTTATAGCCTGCTGTAACTGATATGAAACATTTGGATCATCAGGTGAACCAAAATTTAGACAATTCGTTATTCCTGCCGGCTCAGCACCAACAAAAGACACATTCCTCGTCACTTCAGCAACAGCCACCATAACACCATTATAAGGTGAAGCGTACATATACCTACCATTGCCATCAATCTTAACAGCTATACCCTTGTTCGTTCCCTTTATTCTAAGAACCGAAGCACCAGCCCTACCAGGACCAATAACCGTATTCGTCTGTACAGACCAATCATATTGCTCATACACCCAAGACTTAGAAGAAATATTAGGCGAAGACAGAAGCTTAAGTATCACATCCCTATAATCTTCAACAATCAAGTTAGGTTTTATATCTCTAAGCTTCTTGACATTTTGGTCCTCTTTAGCAGGCTTAACATAAGTAGGTACCATATCAACAAGGTATTTAAGATGAACATCAGCAACAACCTCGCCACGGTACTTAACAACACATCTTTGGGTATCTGTAACTTTACCAATAACAGCCCAATCAAGCTCCCATTTATCAAGAATCTCTCTAACCTTCTCCAGTTTGCTAGGCTCAACTATAGCTAGCATTCTCTCTTGGGACTCCGAAAGCATTATCTCATAAGGAGTTATATCAGACACTCTGACAGGTACTTTGTCAAGCTCCAGCTCAATTCCAACTCCTCCCTTCGCTGCCATTTCACACGAAGAGCTAGTAAGCCCAGCTGCCCCCATATCCTGTATAGCAACAACCAAACCATTCTCAACAAGCTCTAGAGTAGCCTCAATGAGTTTCTTTTCAACAAAAGGATCAGCTATCTGAATACTTGACCTTGTGTCCTCCTTCTCTGAGGACAACTCAGCCGAAGCAAAAGTTGCACCATGTACGCCATCCCTACCAGTCTTAGAGCCATAGTAAACAACTAAGTTACCTACACCTTTAGCAACAGCCTTAACCAACTTGTCAACCTTAGTAACTCCAACACACATTACATTGACAAGTGGATTATTAGAATATATATCCTCAAAGTAAACTTCACCGGCAACCGTAGGAACACCTATACAGTTACCGTAATCCGATATCCCCTTAACAACACCACTAACTATATGTCTAACCTCAGGCTTAGAAACATTACCAAACCTAAGAGAATCAAGCAAAGCAATAGGTCTAGCACCCATAGCGAGGATATCTCTAACGATTCCACCAACACCAGTAGCAGCACCTTGATAAGGTTCAACTGCACTAGGATGATTATGACTCTCTACCTTAAAAACTACGGCAATATCATCAACTCTAACAACACCAGCATTCTCTCCAGGTCCTTGGTAAATATACTTCCCTTCAGTCGGTAGCTCTTTTATAAGTTTCCTTGTATGCTTGTATCCACAATGCTCACTCCAAAGAGCCCCAAACATTCCAAGCTCAACTTCATTAGGTTCCCTACCCAGATAACTAACGATTAGCCTATACTCATCCTCTGAAAGATTCAAAACCTCTAAATGTTTCTTAACTTTATCACTTATAACAATTTCTTCAAGATTCAAAACAGAGTCAGCCATACAATAAGCCTCTTTTTACAAAATTTTGAATGATACCTACACACTTACTCAAATACCTACAATTCTACTTAAAAAACCTTGTGGTTAAAGCACTTGTGCTTGAAGCACTTCTCTTAATGTTACAGAGATTGAAGAGAGACTTCGTCTCTCTTCAAATAGTTAGGGCGGGTGGGTGGGACTACTCAAATTAAGGTGCTAAATGCACCTTGTGCTTAAAGCACTTTTTTATTTTGATACTTCAGAGAGCACAGAGAGGCGAAGCCTTTCTTTATAAAGTAAGGTAGTAGGTGTGGCTACCAAATGTTCTTCGTAACACCTTTTTAATTAGGTGCCAATTAGCACATTGAAAAAACTCTACCCTATCATTTACAAATACTTCATGAACGAATTAGGATTGATACTGAGGATAATAAATGAGACACTAATTCAAACTGCTATTCTATCACTACCATTTCTAATTGTTTCACTCTTAGTAGGTCTAATAATAAGTATACTCCAAGCCACAACATCAATACAGGAACAAACATTAACATTCGTTCCCAAATTCATAGCAATAGGGCTACTATTAATATTTCTGGGACCAATACTAACAAGAATATTTACAGACTTCACTTTAAGGCTATTTGATTTGATGGTAACAGGAATAAGATAACATAAAACTTGGAATTCCAAAAAAAGACGATACCTCTTCTAATCAAAAATATTCTTTTCAACTAAATCCTCTCTTGAGTTTAAAAGGTCTACAGTTTTATATTTATCTTAGATGTATTGTGAGGTGTATATATGACATTCTCTAAGGATGAACTTAAAAGAATGATGAAATCTTTAGGGATAGTAGGTGAATCTGAAGCTATAATAGATGTATTCAAAAGAGTTCCAAGTATAGCTTCTTCTGATTCCATAGTGATGCTACAAGGTGAGAGTGGTGTCGGTAAAGAACTTTTTGCCGAAGCAATACACAAACTAAGCAAAAGAGCAAATGGACCATTCATAAAAATAAACTGTGCAGCAATTCCAGAAACATTACTTGAAAGCGAACTCTTCGGACATGAAAAAGGAGCTTTCACAGGAGCAACAAAAAGGAAATTAGGATTATTCGAGCTAGCAAACAAAGGTTCTCTATTCCTCGACGAAATCGGTGAGATACCACTACTTACCCAAGTCAAACTACTGCGTGTCATAGAAGAAAAAAAGATAGTACGAGTCGGAGGCACAGAATATATCCCCGTTGAAGCTAGACTAATCCTAGCAACTAACAAAGACCTCTTCCAAGAAGTTAAGAAAGGTAACTTTAGAGAAGACCTATTCTTCAGAATAAATGTCGTATCTATATATATACCCCCACTAAGGGAAAGAAGAGAAGACATAATACCACTACTCTACCACTTCGTTAATGTCTTCTCACAAAGAGAAAACAAAAAAATATTAAAAATAGAAGACGAATACATAGAGTTTCTTATGAACTACCCATTCCCTGGAAATGTTAGAGAACTCTCAAATTTCATAGAAAGAGGTGTTCTACTATCTGAAGACGGAGTATTAAGACTTGAGACTATACACGAATATGCCTTACATGTTCCCTACTCCTTCACTAAGAAAAATACACTATCAACTTACCTAAGTTCTGATTACGAAGATTACATCCCAGAAAAAGAGAAAATCCTACACTTTTTAAAAATTTTCAACTTCAACATTAGCAAAGCTGCTGCTGCCCTAGGAATGCACAGAAATACACTCATGAGGAAGATGAAAAAGTACAATATTCAAAAAAACCTAGTCGGATAACACCGCTACAAGCTCCAAGTGATGTGTCTGTGGAAACATATCAAAAGGTGTAATCTTTTCTACCCTATAACCCAAGGAAATGAGTAGTTTCAAATCCCTTATCATTGTTTCATAGTTACACGAAGAGTATATTATTTCCCTAGGCTTACCTTCTCTTTTGTGTCTTTCAACAATAGAATTTATAACCTTCACCTCAATTCCGTTACGAGAGGGGTCAACAATAACAATATCACCAACAGGCATAGTATCTATATAACTCGCGACATCACCCTCAAGTATTTCTACATTCTTTATATTGTTCATAGCTATATTCTCTTTTGCATTCCTTACAGAAGTCCTACTTATCTCAATACCTATCACCTTTTCAAACAAATCAGAAACAAAAAATGATATGAGCCCAACACCAGCGTACAAGTCCAAGCCCAAAGACTTATCACATTTTGACTTTTTCACCTCCTCCCTTATATGACTAAGCCATATCGGAATCATATAACTGTTTACCTGAAAGAAACTTTCTCTAGATATCTTAAACGAAAATTCCATATCCCCTACCCTGACCTTCTCTATCACATCCCTATCCTCAAACTCCTCAGTCTCTATTTGATTGACAACGACATCCCCCGTGTTAGTACTCCTAACCTTAAATACATGTGGTGGGAAATTCTTTTGCTCTCTTACCCTCTTGAGAGCATAATTTATAAGCTCAGACGAAATTTTACACTCATCTATATCTATCAAAATATTCGTGTCCCTTTTCAAGAAACCAATCTTCTTCCTTTTTGGGTCTACCCTAAACATTACGCTGTTTCTATAATTCAATTCCTTCGGTGAAGGAACAACGTCTTCTACGATACTAACATCAAAACCTTCAATTTCTTTTTGAAATTCTTTAAGTAATATTTGTTTCTTAACCTTAAGTTGCTCATGATAAGGCAACATCTGTAAATCACAGCCACCGCACTGCCCAAAATACTTACAAGCAGGCTGAACTCTCAAAGGAGAAGGAGAAATTACCTCAACCACATCACCATAATAGTATGGCTTAGTTGAAAATATCTTAACCTTAACTACCTCATCAGGTATAACATACCTGGTATAAACCTTAGTTCCATCCTCAGTAGTACACTCACAAAGTGCCTCTTTTAAAATCCCTTCAACCTTTACAATAACCTCATCATACTTGTTCAACATCGTATAATTATATATGTTCAAAACACTCTGCTACAAATGATTAACAACTACAGATTTTTACCCCTTACTACAGATTAAAGACAATTACCCTAAGAAGTGAGTTCAAAAACCAAAGAATTGTGTATTATCCATCCCTTTAAAGTTGGTATCAATTTCCTATCACAAAGTTCAAGAAATCTCTGAGAAATAAAATTGTTGGCTTTAGCTAAAAATATGTTATACCTTTCATCATCAACAAAACTCCGAACTTGATCCAAATCTATTCCTTCCGATGTCCTAAGCCCTAGCATCACCAGTTCATCAAAAGCTTCATTACGAGTCAGAAACTCCTCATACCTTACAGGTAATTCTCCCCTAAAGAGCATATCCCTATAAGTATTGATAGACAATACATTCTGATATCTCTTTTCTGAACTATCTTCCCTTCTAACAAACCCACATGCTGAAACACCTATTCCCAAATACTCCTGTCTTCTCCAGTACAACAAGTTATGTTTTGATTCATACCCAGGAATAGCATAATTTGAAATCTCGTAATGTCTAAAACCCCTAGAAGTCAAATACTCATGAATAGCAATAAACTGTTCTTCAAAATATGAATCATATTTTATTATTCCTCTGTCAACAAAAAGTTTCAAAGGAGTAAATTCCTCAACCGTTAAGCCATAAGCAGACACATGCTTAACTACGTCATACTGCAAAACAACATCAAGAGAATTAATAACATCCTCTAAAGGTACCTGAGGTATATCAAAAATTAAATCAACATTAATATTATCAAATCCAACCTTAGCCAAATTTTCCAAAGCAGTACGATTGATTTGAGGTGTGTTTCTTCTAGAAAGCTTTTCTAAAGCTTTCTCACTCATGCTCTGTATCCCTAGACTAATCCTACTAATGCCCATCTCTCTTATCCTCTTTACGAAATCCAGCGAAATATCCTCAGGATTAGCTTCAATTGTTATCTCTTCGAACTGACTAAAAGGAACATACAAAAAGATTTTATCCAAAATTCTTAATAAATTCTCAACTCCTATGAAAGATGGTGTACCTCCACCAATGTACAAGGTTTTAAAATCTTTATTATTCAAAATTTCCTGAAATCTTAAATCAATATCAACACAAACCAAATCGGTATATTCCTTAAAAAGCTCCTCTAAAAACCTGTTATTTGTATCAAAAACCGTAAAATCGCAATATATGCACTTCTTACTACAAAACGGTATATGAATGTATATTCCCTTCACCTACTTAAGTTCCTTCCTTCCAATCAGAAAGGTACTTAATCTGCTCTTCTGTCAAAGAATCTATCTTTATGCCCATACTCTCGAGTTTAAGTTGTGCTACTTTTTTGTCTATCTCCTCTGGTACTGGATAAACACCAACGCTTAGCTTACCTTTATTATTCACTAAGTACTCGACACTCAAAGCCTGATTTGCAAAGGACATATCCATTACACTTGCTGGGTGTCCCTCAGCATTAGCCAAATTGACAAGTCTACCTTCACCAAGAAGGTATATTTTTTTGCCGTTGATATCGTATTCCGTTACTCCTTTTCTTATTTCTTTCTTGCTTGATGCTAGCTCCTCCAGAGACCTTATATCAATCTCTACATCAAAATGTCCTGAATTAGCAACTATAGCTCCATCCTTCATGCTCAAGAAGTGCTCTTTTGTTATGACATTCTTATCGCCTGTAACAGTTACAAAAATGTCACCTATTTTAGCAGCCTCAGACATTGGCATAACCTCAAAGCCATCCATTACAGCCTCAAGAGCCCTTATAGGGTCAACTTCAGTTACAATAACTCTAGCACCCATTCCCCTAGCTCTAGAAGCTACTCCCTTTCCACACCATCCATAACCAGCAACTACGAAGTATCTACCGGCAATAAGCCTATTGGTTGACCTCATTATACTGTCTATAGTACTCTGACCTGTACCATACCTATTGTCAAACATATGTTTTGTCATAGCATCGTTAACTGCTATTATAGGATAAAGAAGTGCTCCTTCTTTCGCCATTGCTTTTAACCTTATAACACCCGTCGTTGTTTCCTCAGTCCCCCCGATAATATTCTTTATCTTATCTTTCATCTCAGAATGAAGAGTAGAAACTAAGTCAGCACCGTCATCCATTGTTATATTTGGCTCCACCGAGAGAACTTCTCTTATGTGTTTATAGTATGTATCTCTATCCTCACCTTTAATCGCAAAAACAGGAATATCAAAATGTTTAACAAGTGAAGCGGCAACATCATCCTGAGTAGAAAGAGGATTGGAGGCACAAAGGTAAACCTGAGCTCCTCCTTCCTTGAGAGCTATCATTAAATTAGCAGTTTCAGTAGTAACATGCAAAGCAGCAGATATCTTTATCCCCATAAGAGGTTTTTCTTTACCAAACCTATCCCTTATCATTCTAAGAACCGGCATGTCTCTATATGCCCACATTATTCGGTTTAAACCTTCATCAGCCAAATTTATATTCTTAATGTGATATTCCACCGAATCCTCCTTTTAGAAAAAAGATACTAAAACTTTAATTCAAAGTTTTTCAAACTTAGGAAATTCTGATTTTTTAACACCTCTTCGGTAAAATAAATATTCTCGCCTAACATCTTAACAGTATCCGAAAGGTGAGATTGCAAAGAAAACACTTCACTACCTAGCGCTACACCTACCTTCAAATTATCATTGAATTCCTTCATCTCAACAAGTACAAAGTGCTCTAATGTATTAACAAAATCTACAATAACCTGAGTATATTTCAACATATTTACTATTCCTGAATAAATATTACCAAGAAGAAGCTTATACTCTTCAGGAGGCTCAAACTCAAGAACATACGAATCCAAATCATTTATAGCGCTCATAATAATATCAACGCTATTGATAACATCATTCTTTAAATTTTCCTCTACGCCTCTTAACTTTTCCAAGTCATCCAAAACCAATCTCAACAAAATTTTAGATTCTGAGACTTTATCAAGAATCTCAGAAGAAACAGATTCCAAAAAAGATGATTCCTGTATACTCTTTTTATATGAAACAATTTCCGTATTTATTGAAACTATCCTCAACCTCTCAATTAACTCATCTAACTTTTCGACTAAACTAAAAACCTGAGTAAAGACAGAATCAAACTTATCAGTATTACCAGAAAAAGCGGAAAAATTCTCCAAAATTGCCGTTTCATAAGACTTTACATCCTTGATTCTATTCTTTAGGTTCTCAAATTCTCGATACTTTTTTCCAATTTCTCCAAGGAATTCATTAATATCAAACTCTACCACTTCCCTTCCTACCTCTTTATAATTCTTAAACTTCTCAAAAACCTCCCGAAACTCATCCAACTTTGATGAGTAATACCCTGAAAATCTCTTGATTCCACCTATAATCTCATTGATATACTGCATTGACAAGCTAGGAACATGGAAAGCATCAATAAACGATTCTTTTAATGAATTTAAATTTTCATTGAAATCAGAATACTGAAGAGTCAACCTATCCAAGATTTCTTTTTTCTCTTTACCTAATCTGTCCAAGAGAGAATCCAAAAACCTAAGTTCTTTAATTTTCTCTCGGAAATCAAAAAGTGCAAGTCTAAGCATTATAAGCCCAAATATTATAGTTCCAATTCCCAGCAAAGAAGGCACGTAAGGATACAAGTATATCAAACCAAATAACTCTAGAGCTTCAAGAACCCCAAAAAGTATTATTACTAGGAAACCAACGATGACACTTTTTAACCTCTCTAAGTTAGAACTAGCGTCTTTCTTAATTTTTTTGTGCGAAATCAACAAGAAAACTAATTCAAACACTACAACTATAGCAAAGAAAGCAATAAAAATCAAAAAAAGATCGCCTTCCTGCCCCATGTACTTGTTTATGGTAAGTTTAAGTCTATCGCTATAGAAGAAATTCTGAGAAAAAAGAGCTAAAATTCCTATTACCAGCCCTACCAGGGCTGTTAGAAGAAATTTAATAATGGCTACCCTACTTCTAACTAGATAAGAAACAAAACCAGAAAAGCTAATAATGGACAAGGTCAAAAAGAATATTTCTAGCCTTGAAAAAAGTATTATGATATGTTTATTTTCCTCTATTCTAGCCTGGTCACCGGTATTGAAGCCAAAAAAAGCAAGCAAAGAGTCAGAGACAATATAGAATAAAAGCATTAGTAAAACGAGAAAAACTAAGGCTAGAAAGCCTCTTTCTTCTTTCTTAGCAGAAAGAAATAAAGAAGATATTATTGCAAGAGAACCCAAAATTATTGAAGCTAAAGAAAAAGGACCCAAAAATGTTATTAAATCTCCCAAACTCATAGACAAAATATAAAATTAGCGATACCAGACTTACAATCTATAAGCACTTTGTGCTATAAGCACATAAGAAATTGCTATTGAACACCTTAATTAAAGTTGATAAGATAAGCACGAAAACTAAAGAATATTTTTATGGCTATAAATTACATAAAAATAAAGGACAGAGTATCAGGCATAAAAGGAGATGTTATAGTAAGTGAGGTAACATCTCAAAAGGTTAAATTTGAGAACGATGAGCTAAATTCCGTTGAAAATTCAACACATACAGGAATTGGAGTAAGAGTAATAAAAAATGGAAAAGTTGGATTCACATCAACAAACGATGACTCTAAAATTGATGAAGTTTTCAAAAGAGCAGAAGAGTTATCAGAGCACGGCGAGGAACTAGATTTGTCGCTACCTAAAAACCCACCAGCACTCAGAAACATAAAGCTTTACGACCCATCACTTGAAAAAGTAGATGAGTATGACATGTTAAACCTTGGAGAAATGATAATAAAATCCATAAAAGAGATAGACAGAACTATAACTGTAAACCTAGAAATAGAAAAAGACTTTATAAGGAAAACAATTATAAACTCTAACGGTCTAGATGTATCATTTGAAAAGACGATTTGGGGCTTTTCAGTAGAAGGAGTATACCTACAAAATGATGAAAGTTTAGTATGGCTATACGACAGCAAATATACAACCAGATACTCAATAGATTTCACCGACTTAATTGCCTACATAAGGAACATGTACCTGTTTTCCAGGCAAAATGCAAAAATTTCATCTGGTAAATATCCTGTCATATTTTCACCTTTAGCTTTTTCAATGCTTCTAGAGATACTATCCGTATCGCTAAGCGGCGAAAATGTCTACAAGGGAATATCTCCACTTAAGGATAAAATGAAAACTCAAGTTTTCTCAGAAAACTTTACACTCATAGATGACCCATTGCTAGAAGAAGGAATAGCATCTCAGCCATTCGATGACGAAGGAATTCTAACAAACTACAAAGAAGTAATATCTAACGGCGTACTGAACTCGTTTTTGTATGACCTACGAACAGCGTACTTAATGAACACGATACCTACCGGAAATGGTTTCAGAGACCACAACTCTCTACCAAAACCAAGTTTCTCAAACATGGTAGTTCCAAATTCTGAAACCCCACTAAACAGTTTAATCTCACGAGTAGACAAAGGATTAATTGTCTACAATGTTCTAGGAGGGGGACAGAGCAATGTAAACGCCGGAGAATTTTCCGTAAACGTAGAACTAGGCTCACTAATAGAAAGCGGTAAAATAGTAGGAAGAGTGAAAAATGTTATGCTTTTCGGTAACGTATTCGAGCTTTTCAGAAACATAATAGACTTCTCACGAGAAACAAAGGTAGTGTTTGACAAGGTATTACCATACATTTTATGCGATAATGTTAATGTAGTAGCAGAATGATAAAAAACATAAAAAATTTTTTAATAAAACTTGATAAATTCATCATAGATGTAGTCATCTACATAGGTGATATATCCATATTCATCTATGAAATATTCAAGAACCTGTTTTCCAAACCTTTTTACTTCAAAGAGTTCATAAACTCAATGGAAAACATCGGATACAGGTCCATACCAATAGTTGTAACTGTGACATTCTTTTCGGGAATGATAATAACCCTAAACATAGGTAAGTCAATGGATGCCATAGTAAAGGGAACATCCCAGTATATAGGCTCAGGTATACTTCTCGTGATGCTCAAAGAATTCGGTCCGGTTCTTACTTCCTTATCTCTAATAAGCAGAGTAGGTGCAGGAATAACAGCACAAATATCAATGATGAAGGCAACAGAACAAATAGACGCTTTAGAGGTTATGTCCATCTCACCAATAAAACTGCTAGTTATTCCCAATGTCTTAGCAATGATTATAATGGCACCGCTTTTATCCTCCATAGGTGTAGTATCAGGTATCATAGGAGGCTTAGTCATGGTGGTAACATACCTTGACCAAAGCCCCAACACCTACATAGACAAGGTTCTAATGGTTCTAAAAGCAAATGACATAATAGACATGATAATAAAAAGCTCAATCCTTGGGTTTTTCATAGCAGTAGTAAGCTCATACTACGGTATGAAATCCGAAGGAGGAGCCAGAGGAGTAGGAATATACACAACTCGGTCCGTTGTTGCCTCTTTCGTTTTCATAATAATAGTTGATTACGTAGTAACATCTCTACTCATAACAATAAGGAATCTATTATCTTAATGTTATTATAACCAAATTCCCGCTTTGGTCAACAGATATATTTGAGTACTTAGGGTGAGAAGAAGCCAAATCTATGAGGTCATCAACAAACGCAGAAACCCCTCCCTTGTAATTTACCTCATACTCAGCAACGTTACCTGAAATACTTTTCCTTTTTTTCGAATTAATTCCAGGTAGAGAGTCTAGGAAAGTCGAAAAATCTTTCTCATCTGAAATTTTCTTAAATCCAACAACTTTGACTGATATTGAAACCCCAGAAGAAAAGTAATTCTCTATAGTTTCAAGAATCCTACCTACACTAACTTTAGATGCCATTCTCATAACCTCAATCTTTGTCTGATATAATCCTTTGTTAGATTTAAGCTCCCTACTGAAAGGAACAACTCCCAAACCTTTACCAGTAGACGAATCATAAGCCTTGACAGTACCAGAAGTTACCAACTCAACATAATTACCCGAAACAAACTTAAGGATAAAACTAATATCAACCTCTAAATAAACCGGTGCCTTAACTTCCTGAGCAACCAATTGAGCTATGGACATCGCCTCACCTGTCCTCTCTTCATATATCAAAGAAAACTTCTTTGACAAATTCATCGCTCTATTCAAATCAATATAACTCAAACCTAACCTAGACAATTCAGAATTAACAATTTCTATAAACATCTTCAAATCTTCATCACCTTGTAATGACTTTAACTTATCACTCGGCGGCAAAACCAAAAACACCATGTCCTTAACCGGAGAACTTTCCTTTAGTTTAAATTCTTTAGCTTCCTCCTCTCCCCCTACCTTGCTAACTTTATCAACCTTCACCTCTACAGGTCCAGCTTTCTTCTCCTCCAAACCCTTAGAAGGCACAAGCTCTTTACCTTCTTCGCTAAGAGGTAAAGAATCAAGGAATTTTTTTAAACCCCCCATATCCACTATAACATACCCTTCAACAGCCTTTTTACCTTCTACCGAATAAATCTTAGTACTGTGAAACTCAACTAGACCTTTAATAACTTTCCTGTTAATAGCTTCCCTAAATATTAGTTCTTTGTTTGACTCAAACTTTTTTTTACCTATTATGTCTATAGAAGCCTTAGAAAAACCATCAGCTATAGCTTTATTTCTAGCTTCAAAATACTCCTCCCCCACTCCTACAACATCATATTGTTTTTTAACATCAAACTCTCTAACTGATTCCTTATACTCTGTATTGCTTCTACCCGGTGCACAAGAAAACAAAAACAACAAAACTAGGACAAAACTTACGGAAACTAAAAACCTTGTTAACCTAATCATTTTATAACCCCTTCTTATAGAATATGATAATCTCAAAAAGCCAAAAATTCAAATTATGAATCAAGTTTTCAAAAACTTTATAAGGGAGGCTAACGCCTCCCTTAAACCCTATAAAAAAGTGCTATTTAGTACAAGTGCTTTTAGCACAGTGCTTTAAGCACAAGGTGCTACTTAGCACAAAGTGGTATAGACAAATCATTCACTTTTAAAATCTCTTTTTGTATTTTAAAAAATTTGGGAGGTGTTTATGGAAGAATTAAAAGAAGAATTACAAGATGTAAATATTGATGTGAACGAAATTCAAAAGTTTCTACCCCACAGGTATCCGTTTTTGCTAGTCGATAAAGTTGAGAAGATGAGTAAAACCAAAGTGATAGGTTACAAAAATGTAACGATAAACGAATGGTTTTTCCAAGGTCACTTTCCAGGTTATCCAATAATGCCTGGTGTGCTTATAGTAGAAGGTATGGCTCAATGTGCCGGTGTTCTAGCTCTAAAACTTATAAATTTTGACCCAAACAGTGAAAAGAAACCAATAATACTGTTTGCAGCAATTGACAATGTAAAATTCAAAAACCCTGTATTTCCTGGAGATAAGCTAGTCTACGAAGTTGAAGTTGTAAAAATTTCAGGCAGGTTTGGCAAATTCAAAGGCGTAGCGAAAGTAAATGATAAAGTTTGTGCAGAAGCTGAAATGATGGCAGCAATCCAAACGGAGTAATCTATGCCTAAAATACACCCAACAGCAATAATAGAAGGTAATGTATCCATAGGTTCGGAAGTTGAAATAGGACCATACGCTACAATTAAAGGCAATGTAACAATATGTGACGGAACAATAATCGAAACAGGAACATGTATATATGGTAATGTGATAATAGGCGAATCAAATAAAATAGGTCCATACTCAATAATTGGGGCAGATCCACAGGACTTAAAGTACAAAGGAGAAGAAACAGGATTCGTTAGAATAGGGAACGGAAACGTCATAAGAGAGTTCGTAACAATACACAAACCTACATCAAAAGAAAGCGAAACTGTGATAGGTAATAATTGTCTACTGATGGTAGGCTCACATGTAGCACATGATGCTAAAGTAGGTAACGAAGTAGTGCTAGTAAACAACGCCTTATTAGGAGGTTTCTCAATAGTAGAAGATGGTGCTTTCGTATCAGCTTTGATTGGACTTCACCAACACACAAGAATAGGGAAATATGGGATTGTTGGAGCACTTTCAAAAATTACACAAGACATACCGCCATTTACAATGGCGGTAGGAACACCTGCCGAAGTTGTAGGGATAAACTCTATCGCTCTAAGAAGAAGAGGCTTCACAGTAGAACAAAGAAACAAAATAAAAGAATGCTACAAAATAATATATAGGTCCGAGTACACTATAAGACAAGCAGCTCAAAAAATATTAGAAATCTTCCCCAATGACGAAATAGTAAAATACATCTCCGACTTTATACTTTCTTCAAAAAGAGGCATAGCAAAAGGCTTAAGAAGAGAAGAAGAAAGCATTGAAATGTAATATTAAATTTATACTATGCAAGCAAAAAAAATATTAGTTTTAAGTGACTCTCACGGGCACCTTGGGTTCATAGCTGATATTCTAAGGATAGAATTAGATAACGTAGATATTGTGGCACATTTAGGAGACACATGGTTTGATATGAAGCCTTTCGTAAGGCAAATAAAGGAAAAACATAAAGAGATAATAATGGTAAGAGGGAATATAGACGAATTAAGAGGTGACCCAACAACTCCGTTCATTCCCGAGGTAGAAAACCTAGAAATAAACGGAAAAAAGGTAATGCTAACACACGGACATCTATTTGAAGCACACAATAGCCTTGAAAAACTCAAATTTGCTGCCTTTTCCAATGGCTCTAAAATTGTACTATTCGGGCATACTCATCAACCGTTAGCAAAAGAAATCAATGGAATATTTCTTTTTAACCCTGGTGCAGTAAGAGACGGAATTTATGGAATAGTAGTTATAGGAGAAACAATCAGCTACAAACACTTCAGACTTAAAAACCCTCTATGAAGGAAGCAGATAGAATAATCATCAACATACTCTACTTTTCAGTAAAACATTTTCCATTTTTGTTTCCTAAAAGTATCAAAAGATACTTAGGTAAGTATGTGACTCATGTTTTTGAAGAACTATGTATAGAATCCTACTTATCAGACACAACAGACACAGGAACTCTCGAATCTTTCATAATAGGAGCAAAAAACATCTCAAAAATTATAGATAACATATCTACAAGGGAACAAATGCTAAAGAGGTCAGTTTTCCTAGTCTTTCTCTACTCAGGAAAGCCAATAAAAATAAACACAATTGAATCTGAAATAGCCAGAATAGAAGAGATAATATATAAGGGAACAGTAGAAGAAAGGAAAATGCTAACAGCCAATGTTCTAAAGAAAAGTGGTAAAGTTGTAGACTTCTTAAAGAACAGAATCAAGGACAAAATAGAATTTCTTTATGAAAAGCTAAAAACTCAAGAAGAATACTAAAACCTCTAAGGTAAAGACAAAATCTCAGGTTCACCATCAGTAATAAGTACAGTGTGTTCCCAGTGAGCTGATGGCTTACCGTCAATGGTAACAACACTCCAACCATCTGATAAAACTCTAACCTTGAAATTACCAGACACAACCATAGGTTCTATGGCTATTGTCATTCCTTTCCTAAGGAAAGGTCCACTGCTCGAAGGGTAATTAGGTATAGGAGGAGCTTCATGTAGGTACTTACCTACACCGTGCCCCGTATACCCTCTTATGACATCAAAACCATGTTTCTTGACGTAGTAATAGACAGCATTAGAGATATCACTTATCCTGTTGCCGACTCTACAAACCTTTATAGCCTCATAAAGTGCTTCTCTAGTAACATCTGATAGTTTCTTCTTTATTTCTGGAACCTGTCCCACTATGTATGTCCTAGCAGCATCACCGTAATAATTACTATATATTACCCCAACATCTATAGAGATTATATCTCCTTCTTTTAGTATTACCTCACTAGATGGTACACCATGAATCACTACTTCGTTGACAGAGGCACATATTGTATGATTGTATCTTAGGATATTTTTACCGTCACTTATGGTATATCCCTTAAAAGCAGGTTTGCCACCTTTTGATAACATAAAATCCTCGGCAATCCGGTCAAGCTCTAAAGTAGAAATTCCTGGCTTAATGTAAGGCTCCAAGTACTCTAAAGTTTGAGCAACTATTTTAGAAGCCATCCTTATATATGGAATTTCGTAATCTTTTTTTATTATTATCCCTTCACTCACAAATGGTACCCTAGACTACAAAATGCCACCTCTCTCCGAACTTTCCTTCATAGTAGTTGGGATAGAAGGACCTGAATTATAAGCATCTTCTATAATTTTCTCAACTTCTTTCTTCTGACCTGCAGTTATCAGAACCTCACCCTTCAATATAACACCTGGCTTAACTTCAAGTTGTGGCGTAACAATATTACCTAAAACCCTACCAGTCTCCGTAAGCTTGACACTCTCCTGTGCTTCGATACCACCTATAATAACCCCCGAAACAGTAACATTCTTAGCTCTGATAACCTCAGTTTTAACTTTCCCAGTCTCACCAACAAAGACGTGCTCAGTTGTATTGATATCACCTTCAAATTTACCATCAACCTGTATTGAGCCATTAACGAAAAACTTACCCTGAAAAACAGAACCTTCACCTATTATACTATTTATTCCTTGTTCCTGTTTTGGTGGCATAAAAACCTCCTAGAAAAAGCCAAAACCCCGCAGTAAGGGTCGGCAAGACGCTGGATAGGCCCAAGGCTCTAAACCATAGGGACGCAGGTAGTGCCTCTGTTTATTCTCAGCATCAATTAATGCTGAGAATCTTACATCAGCACCCCGATATAGTCCCTAAACCTTCTTACTTGAAGGCCCCGTTTTTGCGATCTTGCCTTGCTCCCCTACCGCAGGAATATCAAAAGTTTAACAAAATCCTAACATAAATCACAATTTAAAAAATCATTATCACAATCACTTCTTGAAAAAGTTAAATATCACTGTAAGTAAAATACTTAGCAAAAAGCTAAGCAATATACTTGTAACTATAGGGAAATAAAAAACTAAATTGTCCTTTTTTATAAATATATCTCCCGGCAATCCCTTGAAACCTAACTTATCAAAAAAGTATATAACTCCACCAATCAAAGCTATCGCTATACCAATGAAAACCAAAACTTTAGAAAATTCACCAAGCATAGTAAATAAATATAACAAACTTTCCTACTTTTGAAAAATTCAACAGGCTAATGCCTGAACAGGCTAGTGCCTGTTTTTTTAATCTAAAACAATAAAGTGTTATTAAGCACAAGGTGCTTAAAGCACAAAATAAGAATTAGGATGTTCCAAAAATCAAAAAACTTTTTTCGGAATTGAATATCCAATCAGAACAAACAAAATATAAGTTAAACTCATGTAGAAATTTCAAAGAAAGGATTTCATGTCCAAATTTAATCCCGATCAAAAAATAATTTTGGAAAACTTTCAAATAAGAATTCACAAAACTGTAAAGAAGAGATTTGTAATGAATTAAAAAAATAATTATAAATAATTATAGAGAGGGATTTCTCCCTCTTTTAGATTAAACATCAAAGTACAAAACGAACTCGTAAGGATGTGGCCTTTGAGCAATAGCTTTTACTTCATTTTCTCTCTTGTACTCTATCCAAGTTTCAATAACATCCCTTGTAAATACATCACCCTGCAGTAAGAATTCATGGTCTTCCTCAAGAGCCTTAAGAGCCTCTTCTAGAGAACCTGGATATTGAGGTATCTTAGCCTTTTCCTCTGGTGGTAGGTCATAAATGTTCTTATCTACTGGCTCACCTGGGTCTATCCTATTCTTTATACCATCAATACCAGCCATAAGCATGGCAGCAAAAGCAATATAAGGATTGACAGTAGCATCAGCAGGTCTAAACTCAAGCCTCTTAGCTTTAGGAGATGTTGAATACACAGGTATTCTTATAGCAGCACTTCTATTTCTAGCAGAGTATGCTAGGTTTATAGGAGCTTCAAAACCTGGTACAAGTCTCTTGTAAGAACTAGTACTTGGTGTGACAAAAGCAGCTAAAGCCCTAGCGTGCTTTAGAATACCACCAATGTACCACAAAGCTTCCTGAGAAAGACCAGCATACTTATCACCAGCAAACAGATTTTTACCACCTTTCCATATACTTTGGTGTGTGTGCATACCAGTACCATTATCACCAAAGATAGGTTTAGGCATAAAGGTAACAGTTTTATTTCTCTTCCTAGCCACATTCTTGAGAACGTACTTAACTTTTAGAACATTATCAGCAGTCTTGGTCAGTGTATCAAACCTGAAATCTATCTCGCCCTGTCCAGCAGTAGCAACTTCATGGTGATGTGTCTCAACCTTTATACCCATACCCTCAAGAATCAAAACAGCCTCACTTCTCAAATCCTGAAGTGTGTCGTGCGGTGGAACCGGGAAATAACCCTCCTTATGCCTTATCTTGTAACCTTTGTTGAAAGTTCCATCAATATTGACTTCCTTTCCACTATTCCAAACAGCCTCATCCGAATCAATGAAGTAATAACCAGAATGAGAATTTTGTTCAAAGTACGCCTTATCAAAAACAAAAAACTCAAGCTCAGGACCAAAATAAGCAGCATCACCTATACCAGTCTCCTTAAGATATGCCTCAGCCTTCTTAGCAATATGCCTTGGATCCTTAGTATAATCCTTGCCGGTCAAGGGGTCCCTAATATCACATATCATAACTAGCGTCTTGTGCTCAGTAAAAGGATCAATAAAAGCACTCGTTGGATCAGGAACAACAAGCATATCACTCTCATTAATTACCTGCCAACCCCTTATAGATGAGCCGTCAAAACCTAGCCCTTTCTCAAATACCTCTTCATCCAAAGCAGACACAGGTATAGAAAAGTGTTGCCACAAACCCGGGAAGTCCATAAACCTAAGGTCAATTATCTCAACCCCTTCCCTCTTAATAAACTCTAATACCTCTTTAGCACTACTGAACATATAATCCTCCTTTATTAAATATTTTATGCAAAATTCATGCCAACTACTTGATTTCTTCAAATTCCCTTGTCAGGGAATTGTAGTTAAAGACTTTAGCGGTTGGTATATGAAAGTACCAGCCAAATATTTTTATTTCTCCATTATCAAGCTTATGCTTTATAAATGGATAACTCATTAAGTGTTCAATCTGAGTTATGACATTAACCTTTTCAATTACCTCACTTCTAGAATTCCCTAAATGCTCGTTTGCACCAACTTTACTAATAACCTCATCTTTAACCAATCCAACATGAATATAGACATTCTTTATACTCTCATCAACGCTGTTAAAATCCATAGCAGCGCAACCACCACAGCTAGAATGGCCACAAACAACTATATTCTGAACTTTTAAAACCAATACCGCGTACTCAATAGCAGCCTTCATAGGTATACCTACCTCATTATCATCTTCATATCTAGGAACTATGTTAGCAATATTCCTAACAACAAACAGCTCCCCCGGCTTGGAATTAGTTATAACCTCTGGCACAACTCTACTGTCGGAGCATGAAATAAAAAGAGTGTGAGGCTTCTGACCATGAGACAACTCATGAAACAAATTAAACATCTCTTCGTTAAGAGATGCTCTAAACTCTTTAACTTTAGACAATATATCTACCATACTAGGTGTAATTTTTAACAAACTCTCTCTTAATTTTCATCTCCTCACTTTACTACCCCCCGCCCCAAATATTAGCTTCTCAACCATCATCGCAATTCTCTTCGCAAAACCCCAGAATTCCTTTCCCATCCTGCTCATACTCAGACCCCCTCGTTCTTAATATATCCTAACCTCTCTTTAATTTCAACTTCCCTCTATTCTAAACCTCACTTCCATATACCTTCGCAATCCCTCTTTTTTCCTAGCTTCAACAATTTTTTCAACACAATCACTAAAAACCGAGGTATAGCAAAACTTCATGTCTTGGCAATGTTCGCCCTGCATAACCTTGAACTTCTGTTCCCTCTTTATTTTTAAACTCTCTTGCATATATATCTCCTACCCCTATTCAGAACTAAAAAAATCAATTTTTTTAACACTCTCACTTTCATTGAGAAATTACCTTACTTTATTGAAGAGATATTCCTCATCTCTATTTCTCTCCAAATGTTTAAACAAATAAATATCATTCGGTACCTAATTTACTCCGATTGATTATAGAAAAGCACAATATGTGCCTAAAATTTAGGCAAAGTTCAAAAATTTTGCTTAATTTTTAAGCAGTATTAAGAAACTTTTGAGCCGGGGGTTATTTCTCCGTCAACTGTGAGTAAAATAAGTCTACCATTCTCATCTTTTGCTGCTAAAAGCATACCATAAGATGTTTCGCCCATTAATGTAGCAGGTTTTAGGTTGTTGACTATTATTATGTATTTACCTACGATATCTTCAGGCTTATAATGTTCACTTATTCCAGCTATTATTTGTTTCGTTGTACTGCCAATATCAATAATTAACTTCAAGAGTTTCTTTGATTTTGGTAACTTCTCGGCTTCTTTGACTAAAGCAACTCTAAGGTCAACTTTCTTGAAGTAATCTATATCTATTGTTTCTTCGATTGAGTCAATAGAAATTTTCTCCTTTTGCCCTATTCTCTTTAGATTCTCTATTTCTTTGTCTATAACTTCATCAGGTATTTTTGTAAATAGAGGTTCTATATAATGTGAAATTTTTGAGCCAATCTTTACCTTTATTTTCGGTATGTCATCCCATCTAACTTGTTTGATGAAGTCCTCATCGTACCCCAGCATCTTAAGTATTTTCACAGAAGAAAACGGCATAAACGGATACATTGCCAAAGCCATTGAGAATATAACCTGCACAGAAACATAGAGTTTATTATTAAACTCTGTAGTGCCAGGAGTAATCTTCCAAATTTTCACCTCATCTATGTACTTATTGCCTAAAAATGCTATTTCCCTGAGGTATTTTATCGCTTCTCTGAATTCAAACTTTTCTAATGAATTTCCTATGCTTTCTACTATCTCTTCTATATTCTTCAGAACCTGTAAATCAATATTTTTAAAAGAATTTTCATTCGGCGTTGGCACAACGCCGTTATTTTTAGAGTTAAGGAACTTTAGAACTCTTGATACAAGGTTCCCAAAAGAATTTGCCAACTCTTCATTGACTTTTTCTTGGAATTCTTTCCAATAGAAGTTAGAATCTTTTGTTTCTGGCATCACAAGGCACAAGTAATACCTAATTGCATCTGGTGGGAACTTCTCAACTATTTCGTCAACCCATATAGCCCAATTCCTAGAGGTAGATATTTTTTCACCCTCAAGGTTCATAAATTCGTTTGCTGGTATGTTGTAAGGCAAAATCCAATCACCATGCTGTGCCATCAGAGTAGCAGGCCAGATGATAGCGTGGAAAGGTATATTGTCCTTACCGATGAAGTGAATAAGTTTAGTTTCTGGGTTAAGCCAGTACTCTTTCCATTTGTCAGGCTGTCCTATCTTTTGAGCCCACTCAATCGTAGATGATATATAACCTATTGGAGCCTCAAACCAAACATACAATACTTTACCCTCTGCTTCTTCAATCGGTAAAGGTATCCCCCAATTCAAATCTCTCGATATAGGTCTATCCTTGAGCCCTTCCTTTATCCAAGACAGTGCAAAATCTCTAACATTCGGTTTCCAATCTTTTTTTGATTCAAGGTACTCTTTGAGTTGTTCTTCAAATTTACTCAAAATGAAATACCAATGTTTAGTTTTTTTGATAACAGGAGTAGAATTACATATAGCACATTTTGGATCTATCAAATCGGTAGGGTCTAATGTAGTACCGCATTTTTCGCATTGGTCACCTTTAGCATTTTCGTATCCGCATTTTGGGCACTTACCGTATATATACCTGTCAGGTAAAAACATTTTATCGTTTTCGCAATAGAATTGTTCTTGTTCTTTAACAACAGTATAGCCGTTTTTCAAAACATTTAAGAAAAATTCTTGAGAGAGTTTGAAGTGTACATCTCTATGAGTTCCTGAGAAGTTATCAAATATTATACCGAGTTTATCAAAGCTTTCTTTTATTATTTTGTGGTATTTTTCAATTACTTTTTCAGGTGTAGTATTCTCTTGCATTGCTCTTATTGTTATAGGTACGCCGTGTTCGTCAGTACCACATATAAATATTACATCATCGCCTTTCATTTTTCTGTATTTGTAGTATATATCAGCAGGTAGATATGCACCTGCAATATGTCCTATATGTATGGGACCATTGGCATAAGGTAGTGCAGCCGTTATAAGATACCTTCCCATATTACCTCCAAAATATCACTTCTACTAATTATTATATACAAGGCAAAAGGGAATTTCACACTTTAAGAGGTTAGACCTCAAAGAGGCTTTGCCTCTTTACCATTTTTATCGCAGAGATGCTACGTATCTCTGCACTCTTAAAAGGTTTTGTAAATAAATAGTTCTTTCCTATTAAGAGTGCTTAAAGCACGCTGTGCTTAAAGCACAAGTGCTATATGGCACAAAATTTTTTTAACAGAATTAAAGAGACTTGAATTTTCTAAAAGAACAATTACGGATAAGGAAAATCTAAAAGATTTGAGGATTGAAAAAGCAGAAAAGATAAAAAACCTTACAAGGGGCTACCGCCCCTTTAAAATTTAATATTTCAGTGTCTTATTGATTATATATTGCTCAATCAGAGACAATAAGTTCTGAACTGTCCAATAAAGAACCAAGGCAGAAGGTAAATTCCAGAATATAAACATGAAGATAATCGGAATAAGCCACATTGTTATTGTTTGCTCAGTCTGAACCTTAGCTGAAGAAATGGCAGTCTGTATTATTGATAAAACTGTCATTATTATTGGTAAAAGGTTAATAGATGTAGGCAATATAATGAGCCCTTCAAAGGCTTTTATATAAAGAATGGTATCAGGCTTCGTTAAATCCCTTATCCAAAGGAAACTCTGTCCCGAAAGTTCGATAAACGATATCAAGACACCATAAAACGCTATAAATATTGGTATTTGAAGAAGCAAAGGCAAACATCCGGAAGCAGGATTTGCACCATAAGTCTTATAAAGTTCCGCCATCTCAGCATTCATTTTCTTAGGGTCATTCCTGTACTTTTGCTGAATTTCTTTTATTTTTGGAGCAATCAATTGAAATCTTTTCATTGAGATAGCAGCCTTTATTGATAAAGGCTCTAGAAGTAACTTTATAACCACCGAAACAGCTATAACAACAAGTCCCCAGTTACCAATTAAACCATAAAACAAATCTAGAAGCCACGATAGAATAGCATATATAGGTTTTAGCACCCCCCCATCCTCAAGCCCATAAAGAGCCTTGACACCTAAAGCCTCAATAACATCGCTCTTCTTAGGACCTAGAAAAACTTTAACTCTATAAGTTTTACTATCGTTAGCCTCAAGAACCGAAGAAGTAGCTCTAAGAGAAACGACTTTGTTATATCCGTGCTTAGTATCAACAGCCAAAAACTCTGCCCTAAACTCCCCTTCTTCCGGAATTAAGCTTACGAACTCATAACTATTAGCAAGCCAAACACCTGCAATTGACGTCGAATCTTTTATAGCAAATTTCTCAGTACCTGTAAAAATAGAAGTCGTAAGTGTTTCAACAATACCACCACTTACTTTATCTATGTACCCCGATTTTAAGTAAAGATAAGCAAAATCAGGGTCATCGGCATTTGGTCCCAATGGCCCACTAAAAGCCAAGCTAAAGCCATTAAATACAACAGGTTTTCTCTGCAGATTTTTAACTCTTATTTCCAACTCAAAAATATAATTTGAAACAAAAACCACCTTCCTACTAATCTCAAACAAATTCCCTTCAGAAGTTTTAATTTTTGTAATTCCATTAGGACTAAATGCTAAAAACTTAGTAAAACTGTTGGTAAAGCTGAAAACATCACTAGCAGCAATAGCAAAAGGCGGTATAACACAATCCGGTCCTAAAAGCTCATACTTTCTACCTTTGTACTCAAACTTTATATTTCTAAAAGAAAAACTATCTAAAACTAACTCCAGCGAATTAGTGTAGATAACATTTGAAAAATAAGAAATCTTTTCTAACTCTTCAAAAGGTGATAACTGAGGTAAAGATTTTAATGATACGTTTGTAGCACTAGAATTAGTTAAATTACTATTTGTCGTAAGGGAGGTTTTACCCCCATTAGATGTAAAAAATAGTATATAAGCGTAAACTATACCAATCCAAGCAGCGAGGAAAAGAAGAAGCCTAAGTTCTCTTGACATTATGCTACTCCCTCGCTAGGTAATTCAACGTATTGTGGTTCCTCCTCTCCCGTTACCTTGAAATTAAGTTTGCTATATGTATGGAAACCAGTTCCGACATGTATAGGTCTACCAACTATTAGATTCTCTTTCAAGCCCAATAGATAATCTTCGGCACCCCTGATAGCAGCATCAGCCAAAACTCTATGCGTCTCCTGGAACGAAGCAGCAGATAAGAAGCTAGAACTCATCAACGCGCTTCTAGAGATACCAAGAATAATTATCTGTGCCTTTGCGGGGAATCCACCTTGCTCAATAATATCTTTGTTAACTCTTTCAAACTCCTCGATGTCAACTATCTGACCAACAATGAACTTAGAGTCTCCAGGGTCAACTATCCTAACCTTTCTCATCATCTGTCTTATTATTACTCCTATATGCTTATCATCAATCTTAACGCCCTGATCTCTATATATCTCCTCAATCTTGTAAAGCAAGTATTTAGAAACTTCTTCAACACCGAGAACCTGTAACATCTCGTGTATAGACTTTTCACCATCGCACAGCTCTTCACCAACCTTAACGTAATCTCCATTCCTAACGTATAGATACCTTCCTGAAGGAATCTTATGCTTGACAACCTCACCAAATTCGTTTTCAACAATTACTATAACTTTACCTTTGTCAATTTCTATAGAAACCTTACCAGAAATCTTTGCAAGCACACTCTGGTTCTTAACATTTCTAGCCTCAAATAGAGCAGTAACCTTAGGCAAACCAGAAACAATATCGTAGGTTTTTCTTCTGGACCTACTCCTCTTAGCAAGCACATCACCAACCTTAATATAATCTCCATTCTTAACTCTAAGGTCAGCATCAGCAGGAACAAAGTCAACAGATTTGATATTACCTTGTTCATCAAGAATCTTGAGTATCTTATCTCTCTGAGAAGAAGGTTTAGTTGTATCCTCTTCTATGAAAACTGTACCCTCCTGCTCGGAAATTATAGGCTCACTGTAAGGGTCAAACCTAACTATAGGCACATTCTCTTCAACCAAATCTCCCTCGTTAACCAATATCACTGAACCTATAGGTATCCTAACAACTGTAGGCTCAGCCTCACACAAAAATAGCTTACCTTTTGAAACACCTGCCCTTATGTACTCCCATGCAACTATTTCAGCACCATCAGCATAAACCGCTATCACCTCTCCCTTTTCAAACTCCTTAATTTCTCCTTCCCTCACATTAACCTTCTTAAAGTTATTGACATCATAAATATGGAATCCTCCAAATCCTTCCTTAGAAGATTCTTTAGAAAATACTTTGAAGACAGATATATTACCTTTTCTTGAGGTAACTCTCTCGTTGTTACTGTTAACAACATAGCAAGGCGGTATGTCATCTATAAATACAGGTACATTGAAGTCTATCCAGCTTTTCTCAACAACAGTCGAAGCAATACCACCTGTATGGAATGTTCTCATCGTAAGCTGAGTACCTGGCTCACCTATTGACTGAGCAGCAACAACTCCAACAGCTTCACCTAACTTAACAGGCTTGTTATGTCCTAAATCCCAACCATAACACTTAGCACAGACACCAAACTTAGATTCACAAGTCAAAACATGTCTAACCATTACTCTAGAGATACCCGACTTCTTTATCTCTTCAACCTTCTCAAAGTCTATTATCTCATTAGCCTTAACTATAACTTTACCAGTATCAGGATCATATACATCAAACAAGCTTGTCTTTCCTATCAGCTTACTTATCATTTCATCTCTATTACTGAAATCATCTTCAGATATGAGTAATCCTTTAGCAGTACCACAATCTTCCTCAACGACAAAAACAGAATGAGAGATATCTACCAACTTTCTAGTCAAATAACCAGCTTCAGAGGTCTTCAATGCAGTATCAGCAAGTCCTTTTCTACCACCATGAGCAGAAATGAAGTACTCCCACAATCCCAATCCTTCCTTGAAATTAGACTTAATAGGAAGCTCTATTATTTCTCCGGATGGCTTAGACATCAACCCTCTCATACCAGCAAGCTGCTTCACTTGTTCTCTATTACCCCTTGCTCCAGATGTCATCATCACGTAAACAGGATTGAGCCCATTCTGATCCTCTCTAAGGGTATTCTCCATCTCTTTCCTAACTTTATCACTCACATGAGACCACAAGTTTATTATTCTGTTATACCTCTCGTCATTATTCAAAAATCCCTTTTCATAATCAGATTCTATTTTAGCAACTTCCTGTTCAGCCTTTGCTATAAGCTCATATTTGACTGCTGGCACCTTTATATCCTCTAAAGATATCGTAGAACCTCTCTTGGTAGCACAGTAGTAACCTAACTCCTTAAGCTCGTCAAGTAACTTAACAGTAGCCCACCTACCAATCTTCATATAACAAGTTTTCACAAGGGCGACAAGGTCCTTATTCGTAAAAGTCCTATTGGCAAACCTTAGCTGTTCGGGCAGTATAGAGTTAAATATAACTCTACCAACCGTTGTTTCTATCCTCTTCCCTTTGTAACTAAATATAATCTTTTCTCTAACCCCAACCTTACCAGTCTCATAAGCATATAGTACTTCTTTAAATGAAGATAAAATCTTTGGCTTATCTCCAGTTTGATAAGCAGCACTATCAGCGGTTAAGTAGTAAGATCCCAAAACCATATCCTGCGTTGGGAACATTACAGGGTCACCAGTAGAAGGTTTCAATGTATTTCTAGCCGACAGCAGCAAAACCCAAGCCTCTATTTGTGCTTCAGGTGAAAGAGGAACGTGTACAGCCATCTGATCACCGTCAAAGTCAGCATTGTAAGGGTGACACACCACAGGATGCAGATGTATAGCACTATCTTCAACCAAAACAGGCTCAAATGCTTCTATACTCAATCTATGAAGAGTTGGTGCTCTATTCAACAACACAGGATGCAATTTCACAACACTTTCCAAGCACTCATGTACCCTAGGATCATTATAATTCTCTGTAAGAGACCTAGCTTGCTTTATATTGAAAGCATACTTTCTGCTTATCAGTTCTCTCATTATAAAAGGCTTAAACAACTCAACAGCCATCATTCTAGGCAAACCACACTGCCATAACTTAAGCTTAGGATCAACAACAATAACAGACCTACCAGAATAATCTACTCTCTTACCAAGTAAATTCTGCCTGAATCTACCCTGCTTACCCCTAAGCAAACTAGCCAAAGACCTCATCACTTTACCAGATGACGTCTTTACTGGATTTTTCTTTCTGGAGTTATCTATGAGAGCATCAACTGCATCCTGTAAAAGTCTCTTTTCACTCTTTATGATTATTTCCGGAGCATTAAGTTGCATTATCTTCCTTAAACGATTGTTTCTGTTTATAATCTTCCTATAAAGTTCATTCAAATCGGAAGAAGCAAACCTACCACCATCTAACAAAACCATTGGCCTAAGTTCTGGCGGTATAACAGGAAGTGCCTCTATAACCATCCACTGAGGCTTTATACCAGACTTTATTATATTAGTTACTATTTCCAACCTTTTAACTACCTTAGGATCTACCTTCTCACCATACTCTTCCATTTCCTTTCTTAACTCTCTTTCAAGTGTCTCTAGATCTATTATTTCAAGAGCTTGCTTTATTGCTTCTGCTCCAGTATCAGCAATAAATTTACCCCTATACTTGGCAGAATACTTTTCATACTCTTCATCGGAAATAACTTGAAACCTTCTAAGTTCGGCAACCTCTCCAGGATCAAGCACAAGATAACTATCTTGGTATATCACCCCTATAAGCTCAGCAGTTGAATTCACACCTAATAATAAACCAATCTTACTCGGAGTAATCCTATAAAACCATATATGAACGACAGGACTAACTAACTCTATATGCCCCATCCTTTCCCTTCTTACCTTAGACTCTGTAACCTCAACACCACACTTATCACAAACTATTCCCTTATACCTCTTGGACTTAAACTTCCCACAATAACATTCGTAATCTTTAGTAGGACCAAAATTTCTTTCGCAAAAAAGACCATCCCTCTCAGGTTTGAGAGTTCGATAATTTATAGTCTCTGGTTTCTTGACTTCTCCATAAGAATATGCCCTAACAACTTCTGGAGAAGCAATAGAAATCCTTATTTTTGCAATATCTCTAACATCAAAAAGATAACTCTTCTTTTGTAAAGAAGAACCAATCATAAACCTCCCCCTAAAAAGGGATTCCCCCAAAAGAGGAAATCCCTTCTTTAAATTTTCTTCCTAGCGCTCTTGGCAGCAAGTATATGTTTATCCTTAGAGAAAATGTGAACTAGATTACCATCCTTATCAAATACTTCAACATCAAGTAATACACCTCTTAGCTCATTTATAAGCACTTTGAATGCCTCAGGAACATTGTATATAGATGTATATTTACCTTTAGTTATGCCATCATAAGCTATGCTTCTTCCTTCTATATCATCAGATTTAACCGTCAACATCTCATGCAAGAGAGTAGAAGCACCATAAGCTTCAAGAGCCCATACCTCCATTTCTCCAAGTCTCTGACCACCGAACTGAGCTTTACCACCAAGAGGCTGCTGAGTTATCAATGCATACGGACCTATTGACCTAGCATGTACCTTATCATCAACCATATGTACCAATTTCATTATATATTGGTACCCAACCTCAACCTCCGCCTCAAAGTACTCGCCAGTAATACCATCTCTTAGTCTAACCTTAGATGTCTCTGACAATCCTGCTTTTCTCATCTCTTCCTTAACCTCTTCGTATGACGGTCCCTCAAAAATAGGTATCCTATAATTGTAACCAAGCTTTATACCAGCCCAACCTAACATTGTCTCGAAAAGCTGTCCCAAGTTCATTCTTGAAGGTACACCCAACGGGTTAAGAATTATATCAACCGGAGTACCATCAGGTAATACTGGCATATCTTCAATAGGAGCAATTCTAGCAACAACACCTTTGTTACCGTGCCTACCAGATAACTTATCACCTACCTTTATCTTTCTCTTCTGAGCAACATAGACCTTTATTAGCTCATTAACTCCTATTGGCAATTCATCCTTATTCTCTCTTGAAAATCTTTCCACTGCTATAACTACTCCACCTTCACCATGCGGCACCCTAAGCGATGAATCCTTTGCGTCCATTGCTTTCTCACCAAATAACACCTTAAGCAGTTTATACTCCGGCGTTTCAACTTCTTCACTCTTAGGTGTCAATTTACCAACCAATATATCACTAGACTTAACATAAGCCCCAATTCTAACTATACCATCTTCATCAAGGTTCCTTAAAAACCTTTCGTTGACACCAGGAATATCTCTCGTCACTTGCTCGTCACCGAACTTCGTAGTTCTAACAGCAACTTCATACTCAAATATGTGTATCGATGTTAGAATATCCTCTTTCACTAATCTCTCGCTTATAACTATAGCATCCTCGTAGTTATAACCATACCATGGCATATAAGCAATAATAAGATTCGTTCCTAAAGCTAACTCTCCATTGTCCATAGCAGGACCATCTGCTATTATCTGCCCAGCTTCAACCCTCTGCCCCTTATCAACTATTGGCCTCTGGTTATAACACGTATTGTTGTTAGTAGGTCTAAATTTCATTAAGTCGTACCTAGTTCTAGTATTATCATCGTTTTTAACGATGATATAAGTTGAAGAAACTTTCTCAACAGTACCAGACTTCTGAGCAACAACAGCATAACCACACTGTTTAGCTACAACCTTCTCCATTCCAGTACCAACAATAGGAGATTGTGGCCTAAGCAATGGAACCGCTTGTCTCTGCATGTTTGAACCCATCAAAGCCCTGTTAGCATCATCATGCTCTAAGAAAGGAATCAAAGAAGTAGAAACACTAAACATCTGTTTAGGCGAAATATCCATCAATTGAACCTGTTCTCTTGGTACTTTTATGAACCTTCCTTTGTGTCTTACATATACCATTTCATTAACTAGATAGCCATTTTCATCTACTGGCTCAGTAGACTGACAAATATAGTAATCTTCTTCATCTATAGCATTGAAGTACCTGACTTCTTCAGTAACTTTACCATTAACAACGAACCTATAAGGATTTTCTATAAATCCATACTCATTAAGCTTGGCATAAGTAGCTAAAGATAATATCAATCCTATGTTTTGACCCTCAGGTGTCTCAATCGGGCACAATCTGCCATAATGAGAGAAGTGTATATCCCTAACCTCAAATCCTGCCCTTTCTCTAGTAAAACCACCTGGACCAAGAGCTGAAACCCTCCTCTTATTAGTCATCTCAGAAAGAGGATTTATCTGGTCCATGAAGTGTGACAGTGGGCTAGTACCAAAGAACTCATTAAGAGGTGAAACAAAAGGTTTCAACATTATAACAGACTGAACTGTAGAATCTAACCTATCATCTACCCTGAGCCTATCCTCTACAACCTTATGAACTTTTGCCATAGCAGGGTATAACTGCTGATACAACAACTCTCCTACAGTCCTAACCCTTCTATTGCTGAGGTGATCTATATCATCAACGATATCATTGCTAGCAAATATTTTCAATAGCAACTTTATTGACCTGATTATGTCTTCTTTAACCAAAGCATAATGGTCCTTCAATTTTTCCTTCACTTCCTGAGGAACATCTTTATAGAGCCTTATGAGTAACTTATATCTTCCAACCTCACCTAAATCAAAAAGCTTTGGATCATAAAGATATCTCTGAATATCCTTTATAGCCGAATCAACCGAAGATATAACAGTATTAGCCATTGATTTTATGAAAGGAACAACCTTGGAAACAGCTTTAAGCGTAGCAAACTCTTCCTTGGTAAACTTGGAATATTCATACTCTCTCAAATACTCAAACTCTATTATCTCTTTCTCTCTTCTTATAGTATTGAATAGAGGTAAATTAGCTTTTATACTAGCCTCAGAAATAACTTTCACCTTTTTATTCTTCAAGCTAGACACAGTATTGTAGAAAACATCAAAATCAACAACGTGAGAGCCCTCTCTAACTACAATCTGTGACTTAGCACCGGACTTAATGACTCTAGTACCTGCCAAAAACAATATATTCCCTTCTTCATCAACAATGTTTTCATAAAGATAAAATCTCTTGTCTACCTTTGAAATTTCAGCAAAATCCAACTCTTCGTAATCAAAGAAACTAGCAATAATATCCTGTGTATCCATTCCTATAGCTCTCAAGAAGTAAGTAAGTAACAACTTTTTCTTGTTATCTATGCTAAAATACATTAGTTCCTTTCTTAGGGAAATACCAAACTCAACCCAAATTCCTTTTTCCGGAACGATTTTACAAGATAGCTCACCTTTCTTATGAGCACTGAAAACTATACCGGGAGACTTGATAATTTGACTCACTACAACTCTTTGAACGCCGTTTATTATGAAATTGGCCTTATCGGTCATCAAAGGAATATCTCCAAAGTAGACTTTAGGCTTCTCGTAAACCTCACCAGTTCTATGATTCGTTAACCTAAAAGTGACTCTTATCGGCGCCGCATACGTCAAGTTCTTTTTAATACATTCCTCAGGTGAATAATAGGGTTCACCTATGCTATAATCAACAACATCAACCTCTACATCTTCATAACGTATCGGGAAAAACGTTCTAAAAAGCTTATGTAAACCCCTATTCTTCCTCTCACTAGGAGGAACATCCTTTTGCAAAAACTCTTCAAATGATTTTTTCTGAATTTCTAACAAATCAGGAAGGTCGTAAGAAAAGTAAACCTTAGAATAAACTTTTTCTTTTAAAGGCATCTTCATACCTCAAGGAAATATGTAAAAGAGGTAAGTCCCCTCTAAAAATTTATTTAAGCTCAACAACAGCACCTGCTTCCTCAAGAGCCTTCTTAAGTTTTTCAGCTTCTTCCTTAGAAACTCCTTGCTTAACTGGCTTTTGCCCACCACTTTCAACAATATCCTTTGCATCCTTCAAGCTCAAGCCTGTCAAATCTTTAACAACCTTAATAACCTGTAGCTTAGCATCACCAACTTCTTTTATGAAAACATCAAATGTACTTTTCTCTTCTTCTGCAGCTTGAGCTTGGGCCTGATCACCTGCAACTGCAGCCCCAGCAACCATAACCGGCATAGAGGCACTAACACCAAATTTCTCTTCTAATGCTTTCCTAAGCTCAACAAGTTCCATAACTGTCATATTTGAGATAACCTCAACAAGATCCTGTATAGATAACTTTTCAGCCATAAAACCTCCCTCCTAATATATAACCGCAAAAGCGGCTTTACTTTTTGTCTTCTATAGCCTTTAACACTAAAACAAAGCTCTGGACAACATTGTTTATCGTCCAGACAAAAGAAGAAACTCCAGAGCCAACTGCACCAACAAGGTAAGCAATAATTTCTTGCTTCGATGGCAACTTCGAAATCTCAACAGTAGCCTTGCTATCATAAAACTTACCTTCGAATATTGCCCAATTTATCTGGAAATTAATCTCCTTCTGTATCTTAACAAGAAACTTCAAAATATCCACAACATTATCACTAGCGAAAATAAAACCGTTAACCCCTTCAAATTTATAATCCCATCCCAACTCATTCTTCACATACTTGGTAAAAACAGTATTTTTCAATGCCTTAAGCTTACCTCCCATCTTCCTTATTTCATTTCTCAACTTACTCATATTCTCTACATTGAGTCCCCTAAAATCAATAGAAATAATATTACTACCATACTCTTTTATAATCTTGCCTATCCCTTCATACATTTCCAAATTTTTCTTGCTTGGCATAAAAACCTCCAACTATAAATTAATCCTAGAAGCTTCCTGCAAAACCAAGGATTTATTCAACTTCACTCCGGATCCCATTGTAGAAGATACAACAATACTCTTAATGAAGTCACCTTTATAATCTGCAGGTCTTGCCTTATTCACTTCCCTAATGAATACTAAAATATTATCCTTAATCTTATCCTTACCCATACTCTTTTTACCCACAGAAGCGTGAATATTACCAGTCTTATCGCTTCTAAACTCTATCTTACCCTTCTTAAACTCTTGAACTGCCTTGGCAACATCAAAAGTAACAGTACCAACCTTAGGGTTAGGCATCAACTTCTTCCTACCAAGAATAGGTCCCAATTTAGCAACATCCTTCATTATATCAGGAGTAGCAATAACAACATCATAGTCTATCCATTGCTCGTTAAGAATCTTTTCTATAAGTTCTTCAGCACCAACATAGTCAGCACCTGCTTTTCTTGCTTCCTCGGCTTTATCACCCTTTGCAAAAACCAAAACTTTAACAAGCTTACCAGTACCATGAGGCAAAGCAACGCTACCTCTAACCGATTGCCCAGTTTTCAAACCAGTCTTAATTGCAACATCTATACTCTCATCAAACTTTGCATTAGCAGTCTTAAAAACTATATCCAAAGCTTCATCCAGAGTATAAAGCTTCTCTTTTTCAACTAAAGCTACATTTGAAAGGTACCTTTTACTTCTCTTAGCCATAAATCCCTCCTCTATCCTTCAACTTCAACTCCCATATTCCTAGCAGTACCTATAACCATTCTTTCAACAGCTTCAATGTCATGAGCATTCGTATCCGGCATCTTAATCATAGCAATCTTTCTTACTTGCTCTCTAGTCAACTTGCCAACCTTCTGAACATTAGGTGCCGAAGAACCCTTCTCAATACCCAACTCTTTCTTTATCAAAACAGATGTAGGCGGGGTCTTAACAATAAATTCATAAGTCCTATCAGTATAAACAGTAATAACCACAGGAACTATTATACCTTTCTGCGAAGCTGTAGCCTCATTGAACTTTTTAACAAAATCCATTATAGGCACACCATGCTGACCCAAAGCAGGACCAACAGGTGGCGCAGGATTTGCCTCACCAGCAGGTATTTGAAGTTTCACGACCGCTTTAATCTCCTTCTTAGCCATAAAACACCTTTTAACGATAAAGTGCCATCAATTTTAAAACGATAACACACAAAAAATCAAATTACATAAACCAAAAATTGAACCTCAAATAGCAAAAGCTTACATTAGAATTAATGTTGCCACCTTATAAGCAGTTGCCACAACTATAAGATATTCATTATCTTACTTTATTGATTCTAAATCCAAAAACTCATCAAAGAGTATTGATATAGTCATTCCGCCATAAACAGTGTCTAAATTTGCCTCAACATATTGCTTATGAGATATCAAAGTATCAATTTTATTAACAAAAACCAAAGGAGGCGAAATTCTTATTTTTATACCCTCATTGTAAAGTTCAGTTGTCGCATTACCGCTTATCTGGTTAGCAAGCTCACCAATTGCACTATCAAAAATCTCTTTAAACTCCTCATTAGTAAGTTCAGAAACACTTTTACCGTAAACCTCTTTAACCATATTATCAACTATCTTAACTGCCAACCCCTTATCAAACTCATATATTATACACCCTCTGACATCCTCATGAAACTCAATAACAACTGCTATTGGTTTATGTATCTTTTTCACTCTCTTTATGGCTATCTTATTCCTATAAAGTTCAAGCCCACTAAGTTCCTTAACAACTCTTATACTAGTAGCAACAAAAGCTAATATTACCTTTGGATCCATAATACAATTATCTTAAACAAACTTATTCTACTTTACAAATTAGTAAAAAACAAAGCTAAGAGAGGCGTAGCCTCTCTCTCCTACTTTATCCTTGGAACATTATCATGTTTGCCATCAGGTTACCGTGTTTATTATGTTTTTCCTGACCGATGAAACACCCTTGTTCACCAAATGTAGCAGCTCCGACAAAAGGTGTATTACCCATGTTAATCCTGTATTCTTCTACAACTTTGTCAATATCATCAAGTATAGCTCCAACGCAGCCACCGCAATACACAAATATAGCACCTGAGAGTTTAACTCTACCCTTATCTACACCTAAAGCCCTCTCAATAACTTGCCTAACCCTATCCACCAAAGAAGACTTATACCCTTTCATCAAAACTATTTCATTCCCTTCCTTAAACTCAGTGAAGAAAGACAGAGCTTTTTCCTTTGGAAGAACTTGATGCGGATGAGAAAGCAAATACTGTTTTATCCCCAAAATCTCACTTATTACTCTACCAACGGGATTTAGAGTAGTTGCCCCAAGAATAACACCTCCCTTATCCAGGTAATCACTTATAATTCCACCCGTCCACTCATTATAAACGATGGCAGCAGGTCTACCATCTATTTCGTAGACTATTCTACCACTAGCCTTAGTGACTTTACCTTGATGTGGGGTAGGTAAATATCCACTTAAGAATGCCCCGTATATCTTCTTAGAGTGCTTAAACCCCACCAGCAAAACTCCCTCTTTTACAACCGTATCGTTCTTGAAAATAAACCATTTACCAGAAATGTCGTCATCTCCGGCACTTCCACCATAAACCCTTACATTACCATCAAAAACTTTCTCAATACCTTCTATTACCTTCTCTTCAAAACCTGGCGTAGCATGCATAAGTATAACATCAGGAACACCAAAATTCTGCTTCATCTCTTTACACATATTTTCAACTTTTTCTAAAGCATTAGACTCATTACATTCAGCTATAACGGAATAAGCCGAAACATCATCCTCTTCGTAAGAAGCCAGGAAATGTGCTCCCCTAATAAACCCCTCAGGCGTAAAAACCCCCTTAAAAGAGCTACATCCAAAAATATCCACTCTTTCATTAATACTCCTTATTTTCTTCATCACTTCCTTCATATCAACATCAACTGTAACATAGCAAACTGCCCATTTTGCATTCAAAAGACTAGAGATATTATCTAAACTTACATACCTCATAAAAACCTCCTAATCCTAGGTAAATTATCAATCAATGTGATAAGTATTTCAACAATTTCCAATTGCGTTGGGAAATTCACAGGTTAGTGCCTGATTCTTAATTTAGAATGTGCTATAAGCACCCCGCCCTTATTATTTTAGAGAGACTTTGTCTCTCTACACTCTCTAGAATACACGAATTAAGAAAGTGCTACTAAGCATCCACATTAATTGATACAGAGAGACAAAGCCCCTCTATACTTTCTAAGATAATAATAAGGTGCTATGAAGCACAACGTGCTATTAAGCACAACGTGCTACTAAGCACAATGTGCCATTAGCACACCAATTTTATTGTAGAAATGCTACGCATTGTAGATGCTACGCATCAAAGATGCCACGCATCAAAGATGCTACAAATTTTCGCACTCTTAAAAGGTTTATCAAAAAATAGTTCTTTCCATTAAGTTAAAGCACAATATTTTTCAACACAATCATTCAGAATTAATACTTTCAGTGTCAATACTTTTTAAAGTTTCCTTTGCTGCCTCCTGCTCTGCAGTTTTTTTTGATTTGCCCTTACCAACACCATATCTCTTACCACCTATGTTAACCTCGACAACATACTCCCTAGCATGATCGGGACCCGTCACTTCCTTTACATTGTATTCCGGATATTCACCAAATAACTTAACAGCCAACATTTGAAGCTTACTCTTATAATCTCTACTACCCTCCTTGATTCTTCTTTCTACAATATCCCTAAACAAGTTCAAAACCATCTTTTCTGCCTCAAGTATACCATTAGAAACTAGGTAAGCGCCCAATATTGCTTCAACAGTATTTGATATTATAGTCTTAACTCCCCTGTCACTATACTTAGTAATAGGTGGAAAGGACAGAATATAATTTTGTAAAGCCAACTTATCACCTATGTCATACATAACCCTTCTACTAACTACGTCAGATTTTATTGATGATAATTCTCCTTCGCTAGCATTAGGCAAAAAAAAGTATAAGTGCTTACTGATAACCATTGATATAAAAGCATCGCCTACAAACTCCAACCTTTCATTACACATTGATGAAGGCAAGTTATTAGCTTTGGTATACGACTTGTGAATAGTAGCTATATGGAGAAGTTCTAAATCTTTTATCCTAATGCCTATCTTAGCCTCAAGTTCTTCTAGCTTTTTCTCTCTATCACTTGGCAGATTTGTCCTTCTCAGAAAAACCATACCTTAACCTGTCTTCTATCTCTTTAACTCTCTTGAGTAACTCTGGTAACTTCGTTTCAGCAACAAAGATTCTCTTTTGTTCGAGAGCATCTCGTGCAGGTATGCCAAGAAGAACCTTGTTAGGTGGCACTTCCCTGTCTTCCACTCCAGCCTTAGCCATTATGACAACATTATCACCGATTTTCGCATGGTCAACAATACCTGCCTGCCCTGCTATTATCACATTATTACCTATCTCTGTACTGCCAGCAATACCAGCTTGAGAAACGATTATCACATTTTTACCAATCTTGACATTGTGAGCTATTTGGACAAGATTATCTATCTTAGTGCCTTTGCCAATAACAGTTTCACCGATAAACGCTCTATCAATACAAGTGTTAGCACCAATTTCAACATCATCCTCAATAACAACCCTACCAATATGAGGTATCTTATAATGTTTACCTTCCTTATTCACATAACCAAAACCATCACTACCTACAACACTACCAGCGTGAATTATAACATTATTGCCTATTACAGTGCTCGGATATATGACAACATTAGGTTTCAAAACAACGTTATTACCTATAATAGAATTATACCCAACAAAGACCCCAGAGAAAATAACTGTGTTATCTCCTATCTCAACGTTATCTTGTATAGTCACAAAAGGCATGATAGTGACATTCTTCCCTATTTTGACATTATTACCTATATATGCTTTATCAGAAATTCCTTGAAAGCCAACATTTTGATAAGGATTAAAAAGTTCAGCTATCCTTGCAATTGCAAACTTAGGGTTATCAACTCTGATTAACGTTTTACCCTTAAAATCAAAATCATGTGGCACCACTATAGCTGAAACTTCTGTTTTTAAGGCTTCTTCGTACTTTTTCTTATCTACAACAAAAGTTATTTCTCCCTTTTTTCCTTTATCATACTCGGCAAGTCCAAAAATCTCTTCACTAATGTTACCTTCAGATACCCCTCCTACAAAGTTTGCCAAAGCCTCAACCGTAAATTTCATAGAAACCCCTAGTATTTATTTTTCGTAGCCTCCTGCGTCTTAATATAGGAAGCCAAATCAGAGGTAATATCAGACCCTGGTGAAACAAACAAAATCTTTCCAGTACTTCTCTCTATTATCAACGTATATCCCTTCTTTGTACCATAGTCCCTTATGTAATCAAGAACATCCTTTATAACATACCTCATAAGATTATTTCTCATATTCACTATCTCTTTGTTAACCCTCTCAACTTCATTTCTGTAAGATTCCACCTTCATGTTGTACTCATCAGAGAGACTTTTGTATTCAGAATAAAGAGAATAATCAACATAAGAACTTGTTCTTTCGTTAGTTGATTTAACAATCTTGTTGGAAATTTCCAACAAGTTTTTCCTAATAGAATTTATCTCTGCATCCATACTAGACAATCTAACCCTGGCTTGGTCTTTGTAGTTATTGAAATCTTTCGCTATATCCTTACCTTCAAGGAAAGCGTCAACGATGTCATCTATGTTAATTATACCTATCTTCTCAACCCTGTTATAAGCACCATAAGATAATAAAGCAAACGAAAAAAGTAAAGTACTTACCAATACCAAAACTTTCGTTCTCATACCCTCCTCCTTCTTGTATTATCAAAGTAAAAAAAGACAAAATACAAAAAATAAAAATTAGCGAAAACTTTACGAAAGTTTTATATATGATATTCTCAACATCAACAAGAGACGGTAAATTTTTAGACCTAATAAAAAGAGACTTAGACGCAGTAATGATAAGACACAACGTAATAGCCGATAATATAGCAAACGCAGATACTCCAAACTTCAAAAGAGCGGAGGTCAACTTCGAATCAGAACTTAAAAGAGCTCTGGACTCAGAAAAAGGTCCCGAATACCCCACCAAAATGACTCACCCCAAACACATACCATTTGAAGAAGTGATAGATTACCGAAAGGTAAAACCAAGAATAACAATAGACTACGACACTTTCTATAGAAACGATAAAAACGGAGTAGACATAGACAAAGAAATGGTAGACTTTACAAAGAATGCTATGAGATATAATCTACTAATAGAAATGTACAACAGAAACATAAGAAAACTAGAAATGGTCATGAGGTCAACAGCATAAACCAATTTGAATAATCCTATAAACTTAGTATAAAATTCCTCTATATCCTTTAGGAGAAAAACGATGAGAAGGAAAGGAACCTATCTTTTTACCTCAGAATCTGTTACTGAAGGGCATCCCGACAAAATAGCAGACCAAATATCTGATATGGTACTCGATGAATTTATAGCTGGAGACCCATATTCAAGGGTAGCTTGTGAAACTGTTGTAACAACAGGATTAGTTTTTGTCACCGGTGAAATAACATCTAACATCCACAAGTTTGACTTGGATGAAAAAATAAGAGAGAAAATAAAAGAAATAGGTTATACTGACAGTGAAATGGGATTTGATTATAAAAGTATAGGTATAATTTCTAGTATCAAAAAGCAATCGCCTGATATAGCTATGGGTGTTGATACCGGTGGTGCTGGAGACCAAGGAATGATGTTTGGATACGCAACAAGCGAAACTCCTAATTTCATGCCATTGACAATAGACCTAGCACATAGGATAACAAGAAAACTAGCGGAAGTAAGAAAAACAGGGAAAGCTCCATTTCTAAGACCTGATGGTAAAAGCCAGGTTACAGTTGAATACAAAGATGGTGTACCTATCAGGGTAAAAAATTTTATCGTTGCAGCGCAACACACAGAAGATATATCCCTAGAAGAACTCAGGGAATTTATCATAGAAAAAGTTATAAAAGAGGTAATACCTTCAAACTATTTAGACGAAGATACTGAGTACTTCATAAACGCAACTGGAAGATTTGTGATAGGTGGACCTCATGGAGACTCTGGCTTAACTGGTAGGAAGATAATAGCAGATACTTATGGCGGTTGGGCTAGGCATGGCGGTGGTGCTTTCTCAGGCAAAGACCCTACAAAAGTTGATAGAAGTGCAGCTTACATGATGAGATACATAGCTAAAAACATTATAGCATCAGGAATAGCCAAGGAATGTGAAATACAGGTAGCTTATGTCATAGGAGTATCTCAACCAGTTTCTTTAGTTGTAAATACCTTTGGAACAAGCAAAGTTGACGAAGCAGAAATTGAAAAAGCTATATGGAAAAACTTCGATTTAACACCGAAAGGCATAATAGAATACCTCAACCTTAGAAGACCAATATATCAGAAAACCTCTGTATACGGACACTTCGGCAGAGACCCAGAAAAAGAACCAGAGTTCACTTGGGAAAAGACAGATAAAGTTGATGTTTTTAAGGCTTTACTGTAACGACTTAAGGAGGGAAATATGAAAGAACTAGACGCAAACACATTTGACAAAGCAATCCAAGAAGCAAAAATTGCTCTCGTTGACTTCTGGGCTGATTGGTGTGTACCTTGTAAAAGAGTCGCTCCCATTTTAGAAGAACTTTCAGAAGATTACAAAGGGAAAGTCGGATTTTTCAAACTAAATGTTGATGAAAATCCTGAAATAGCATCAAAAATGAAAATCGTAAGCATACCAACAATGATAATATTCAAAGACGGGAAACCTGTAGATAAGATTGTCGGAGCACTACCAAAACAAAGCATAAAGGAAGCAATTGAAAGGAACCTAGAATGAGAAAAGGCTGGTTTGGAAACTTTGGCGGCAAGTATATCCCTGAAGTTTTGGTACCAGTAATAGAGGAATTAGAAAAAGCCTATTACACAATAGGCAAAAGTAAAGAATTTAGGAAAGAACTTTGGTATTTACTCAAAAACTACGCTGGTAGGCCAACCCCTCTATACTTTGCTAAAAACCTTTCAGAGTATCTTGGCGGAGCCAAGATATACCTAAAGAGAGAAGACTTGCTACACACTGGAGCACACAAGATAAATAATTCCCTAGGGCAAGTACTACTTGCCAAAAAGATGGGAAAGAAAAGAATAATAGCTGAAACAGGAGCAGGACAGCACGGTGTAGCAACTGCTACAGCTTGCGCATTACTCAACCTAGAATGCGTAATATACATGGGGAAATTAGACGTAGAAAGGCAAAAACCAAATGTTTTTAGAATGAACATATTAGGTGCAAAAGTCGTACCAGTGGAAAAAGGAAGCTGTACACTAAAAGATGCAATAAACGAAGCAATGAGAGATTGGATAGAAAATGTTGAAACTACACTCTATGTTATAGGTTCAGCGGTAGGTCCACACCCATACCCCACAATGGTAAAGGATTTCCAATCAGTAATTGGGAAGGAAACCCTGAAGCAAATAATGAAAATAGAAGGTAGGCTACCTGATAAGGTAATAGCATGCGTTGGTGGCGGTAGTAACGCTATAGGAATTTTCGCTCCGTTTATTAAATACAAAGAAGTAGAACTCATAGGTGTAGAAGGTGGCGGTAAATCACCTAAACTTGGAGAAAACGCAGCAACACTATGCTTTGGTAAAGTTGGAATATTGCATGGCGCAAAATCATACTTGCTATACGATGAAAAAGGGCAAGTAGTAGAAACTCACTCAATATCAGCAGGACTAGATTACCCAGGTGTTGGACCAGAACATTCATACCTCAAAGAGATAGGAAGAGTAAGATATACATACGCAAAAGACGAAGAAGCTTTAGAAGCCTTAAAATTACTCTCCCAGAAAGAAGGAATAATCCCTGCTCTAGAATCAGCACACGCAATAGCCGAAGCAATCAAATTAGCTCCCAAAATGAAAAAAGACCAAATAATAATCGTTAACCTATCAGGTAGAGGAGATAAAGACCTCGGAATCATAATGGACTATATACACTAATAAGCACCTTTTAGTAGTCCCACCTCCATTCTTAGATTTCAAGGGAAGTCATCGCCTCCTTCAACTCTAATAGAGAAATATTATTAAACATTAGTGCTATAAGCACTAGTGCTATAAGCACCGCGTGCTATAAGCACTCCCTTATTCTTCGTCGGGATATTTCATATCCCAATATCCCAGAAGTGCTATAAAGCACAAAGTGCCGACCGGCACAAAGTGCTATAAAGCACAGAGTGCTATAAAGCACCTCCAACAAGTTCCCCTCTTTAGGAATTATATCCCATAAATTAAGTAGGATTTTTTAAGTTTTTAGCAAATTGAATTAAAAAACACTATTATTTATATATGATTTATGATTATATATTAGGAGGGTTAAGGTATGGATGTGCTTACATTATCCAGGTGGCAGTTCGGTATAACGGCAGCATTCCACTTTATTTTCCCATCGTTCACTATTGGTCTGTCACTATTCATATTTATTTACTTCTTACTTTACCTTTTGAAGAAAGATGAAGTTTACAGAAAGATAGGTAACTTCTTCGTCAAAATATTCGCCATAGCGTTTGCTGTAGGTGTTGCTACCGGTGTTGTGATGGAATTTCAGTTTGGTACTAACTGGTCAGTATTCTCTGAAAAGGCTGGTGGTATATTCGGTGGTCCATTAGCTCTTGAAGCTATATTTGCTTTCTTCCTTGAGTCTACATTCTTGGCAATACTCGTCTTTGGAGAAAAGAAAGTATCACCTCTCATGAGAACAGTTTCTGCCTTTCTGGTGATGGTTGGAACACTCATATCTGGTTTCTGGATACTAACAGCTCTAAACTGGATGCAAATTCCAACAGGATTTAGAGTAGAAGGAGATAAAATAATACTAACTGACTTCTGGGCTATATCGTTCAATATACCGAACTTAATAAGATTCTTGCATACAATACTCGCATGTTTCATTGCAGGTTCAGCTCTCGTACTTGGCATATCGGCATACAAGATATTAAGGAAAAAACAAGAAGACATTTTCACAAAAGCATTCGTACCTGCAATGTGGGTATTTATAATCTCGTCAGTACTACAAATATTTGCAGGAACACTAAGTGGCGAGTATGTAGCAAAACATCAACCTCTGAAACTAGCTATAATGGAAGCACTATGGGAAACAAAAACATCAGCTCCTGAACCAATTATAGCATTTATTGACCAAGAAAATATGACAAATGTTGTAGAAATCGGTATACCCGGATTACTTTCCTTCTTAGCATACAGGGATATTAACGCTACTGTAAAAGGAATGAAAGACTTAATCGAAGAATACAACCTCAAGAAAGAAGAATTGCCAAGTGTACCACTAGTATTCTGGAGCTTTAGAGGAATGGTAGGATTAGGATTCCTATTTGTCTTAATTTCCATACTTCTCATAGTACTATACTACGGGCGTAAGCTATCACAAAGCAAGTGGTTTTTATGGTTATTAGTTTTCACACCACCATTACCAATAATAGCGAACTGGCTAGGATGGATAGCAACAGAAGTTGGAAGGCAGCCATGGGTAATATATGGACTAATGAAAACTAGAGAAGGTGTATCAAGAATCACAACTCCTGAAATAGCCTTCACTCTATTCTTCTTCATCAGCATATATGCTATACTGCTAATCCTTTGGTTATTCCTAACATTTAGGGAAATATCCAAAGATGTGAAATAGGAGGTGTCTATGCTAGCTGAAATTTGGTTTTTCGTTTTAGGCATATTTCTAATAATGTATGTAATACTTGATGGGTTTGACCTAGGTGGTGCTACAATATTACCTTTCATTTCAGACAAGGAATTAGACAAGAAGATAATACTAAACGCTATAGGTAGAGTGTGGGACGGAAACGAGGTATGGTTAGTAGCATTTGGAGCATTCCTGTTCGGTGTTTTCCCGCCAGTATACGCAAAATTCTTCTCAGGTGCATATATACCAGTAATGCTACTAGTATTCGTTCTTATATTCAGAGCAGTTTCTTTTGAGTTCAGGTCAAAAGTTGATAGTGAAACATGGAAAAATATTTTTGATTATCTACTTGCATTCTCAAGTCTACTCATAATAGTAGTATTATCAGCAGCAGGGGCAAATGTTCTAAAAGGGCTACCAATAGGTCTTGAAGGATTCAGATTAAGCCTAATTGAGGCTCTAAATCCATTTGCCATATTCACAGCACTAACCATAACTTCTCTACTCATACTACACAGTTTGCTATACCTAGCAAACAAAACAGAAGGAGAATTTCTTAACAAAATAATATCATGGTCAAAGTTCTTCTGGATTCTTACACTAATTCTAATGGTAATCTGGGGAATTGTAAGTGCAGTCTCAGGATTCGGAATATACTCAAACTTCATAAAGTACCCAATACTATTCATAGAACCAATACTAACAACTGTATTCCTAATACTTGTATTAGTGTATCTCAACAAAGAGAATTTCAAACTCTCATTCTTATTCTCTAGCTTGACAGTAGGTGGCTCAATACTCTTCTTCGGTCTATCAATGTTCCCAAATCTTCTAAAGTCATCTCTAAGTGAAAACTACAACCTCACTGTATACAATTCAGCTTCAGGAGAGCTAACATTAACTATAGCACTAGTTGTAGCGTTGATAGGTATAGTGCTAGTGAGTATATACAATATCTATGTATACAAAACATTTGCAGGTAAGATAAAGGAAGAAGATTTACATTACTAATATACAAGGGGGCTTCGCCCCCTTCGATTTTTTTACATTATTTCTTTCAAAGGTTTAACCTTTCCTAATGCTCTTATGTTAATCAGGTAGTTAATGTCAATGAATTCTCTAAGCAAAACGCCAATAAACGAAGGTGATAAAATAATTTTAAAAGGTTTTGGTATGTAGGCTGATGCTTTGAATTTTGACAACTGAATTACGATACCTTTAAAAGTCAATTTAGCAGGAACCAATGGCTTACCGAGATATTTATTAACTATATTAACAGCACAGTACTCAGCCATCTGTATAGCAAACTGTGCCAAATTAGTGAAACTCATTCCATACTTGCTATTCACACATATATCACCTATAGCCCAAATACCACTTTCCTCGCTAACTCTATAAAACTCATCAGTAACCAACTTCCCCTGAGGTCCCCTTTCAACTTCAGAGTCAAGTATCTTATTTGTAATATCATTAGCCTTGACACCGGAAGACCAAACAAGAATATCATAATCAAAAGTTCTACCATCACTTGATAAAATATTAGATTCATAGACGTTACATACAAGACAATTATACTCAAATTTTACCCCTAACTTCTCCAAAAACTTGGTTATAGTCTTTGAAAGTTCCTCTGGCAAAGCAGGAAGTGCCCTATCCTTAGCCTCAACGACCTTGATATTAGGTGTCAAACCTAATTTCTTCAGGTAATAGCATGTTTCGGATGCAACCTCAAGCCCTACAGGACCGGCACCAACTATGACTATTCTTGGGCTAACACCTTTCTCAGTGAAAGACTTTAACTTGTTTATATATTTTATTGTGTCCTTCTCATTCCAGAACATTATGGCATTCTCTCTAAGACCTTGTATACCAAAATCGTTGGGCTGAGCTCCTAATGCAATAACCAAATCATCATACTCTAACTCTCTAGCATCACTTAGAACAACTTTCCTAGAATCAGCAGAAATACCGCTAACCTCTCCCTGAATAAACTCAAAATTATCACCAGAACCTTTGAAAACATCCGAGAACTTAACTAAAACCTTTGAATCAGGATTAGAGATACACTTAGGCAAAGCAGGCAAAAGCACATGATAATCATTCCTATCAATCAAAACAACCTTTATAGGCAATTTATGCTTATTTACTAATTTCAAAAGCTTTTTGGTAAGAACAACCCCACCATAACCTCCACCAAGAATAACAACCCTATTCATAATACACCCTATATAATGTATATCTGAAATTGTAAAAAATCTAAAATATACAACTCAAGTTGAGTTATTGGAGTAACTCTCTTAACACTTTTTGCATTATTCCGCCAGATTTGATTATATTGAGCTCATTCCAAGTATCTATCCTACAGAGAACCTTGAAGGCAACTTTTTCCCCGTTCTCTTTCATCATCTCAACTTCGACAATATCCTTTGGCTTTAAGTTATAACTTAACTTTATATTGAATATCTCCCTACCAGTTATCCCTAAACTATCCTTATCACAATCAACGAACTGTAATGGTATTATGCCCATACCTATTAAATTACTCCTATGTATTCTTTCAAAGCTTTTAGCGATAACAGCCTTAACACCTAGTAAATACGGACCTTTTGCCGCCCAATCTCTTGAACTACCAGTACCATACTCACTACCAGCAATAATTATTGTTGGTACACCGGAAGCAATATACCTCATAGAAGCATCAAAAACCGCTGTTTCACTAGGTGAATTATCCAAAAAGCAAAGAGTGTATCCTCCTTCCCTACTGACCATCAAATTTCTGAGTCTAACGTTAGCGAATGTTCCTCTCATCATGACCTCATGATTCCCTCTTCTAGCACCGTACGAATTGAAATCTTCAACCCTCACCCCTATTTCAATAAGGTATTTACCGGCAGGCGAAGAAGGGTCTATCTTACCGGCTGGCGATATATGGTCTGTAGTTATAGAATCTCCAAGAAGCAACAAACACCTAGCCCCCTCAATTGGTTTGATACTATTCTGAGAAGTAGTAAAATTATCAAAGTAAGGTGGTTTCTTTATATATGTTGAACTCTCATCCCAATCAAACAAATCAGAAGAACTTACCTCTATACTCCTCCACTCTTCTGTTCCCTCGAACACTTCTTCGTACGCTTTTATAAATTCACCTCTATTAATTAAATCAGACATATAATGTCTGATTTCTTCATCCGTGGGTAGTAGTTCCTCAAAGAGAACTTCTTTACCCTCGTTGTCAACACCAACTACTGATTTAGGACCAACCATTATATTACCAGCAATAGCATAAGCAACAACAAGTATCGGTGAAGCTAAGTAATTAGCTTTGATGAGTGGATGAACTCTAGCTTCAAAGTTTCTATTACCACTCAAAACCGAAACAGCAACAATACCTTTTGATTTGATCTCCTCTTCAACCCAATCAATCAGTGGTCCACTATTACCTATACAAGTAGCACAGCCATAACCAACAATATTGAACCCAAGTTCATCTAGATATTTTTGAAGTCCTGACTTTTCCATATATTTCGTTACAACTCTTGAGCCAGGTATAAAAGATGTCTTTACATGAGGTTTAGCTTTGAGACCTCTCTCAACAGCTTTTTTTGCAACGAGCCCGGCACCTATCAACACATAAGGATTTGATGTGTTCGTACAGCTAGTAATAGAAGCAATAACAACATCACCATCTTTAAGCTTACCTTCATTATTCGTTTCCTTAACCTGCAATTTCTCAAGGTATGATTTAAATGATTCAGAAACGCTAGTTAAAGAAACTCTATCCTGTGGTCTCCTAGGACCTGCTAAAGAAGGCTCAACTCTGCTTAGGTCAATTTCAACAACTTGTGAAAACTCTACATTTTCGTAATCTTTA